>Ga0307431_1000012_pt1 | contig 178006 bp, 133 predicted proteins | sample SalMarWE160170MG_FD_202155 | JGI IMG/M metagenome (GOLD analysis project Ga0307431, IMG submission 202155) | Salt marsh sediment microbial communities from the Plum Island Ecosystem LTER, Massachusetts, United States - WE1603-170 | ecosystem: Environmental > Aquatic > Marine > Intertidal zone...
ATGACGTCTTAAGAATAGCAAAGTAAATGGAAACATGTTTATCATGGAATAATTTCAAGATCCATGTATTTTTTATCATGAGGAGCTATGATTATATCTGCAATTTCCTGTATTTTCCGAACAGAATCATATGCCTGAAGAGCATCAATGTGAATACCAGGAGCAATTGCTTGGATTCCCATCTCTTTTAACCGTTTAGGAGGATAATAATTTTCTTCTATTGTGCACAATCCACTAATACAAACATTTCCCTTTTCCGTGTCAATTAAAACACTTTGACCACCAGGTGTGTGTCCTGGAGTTTTGAGGACCTTAACACCCGAAATAATCTCTTGGTCTCCCTCTACAAGCATTAGTTTTGTTTCTTTAGGGGGAATAACAAACCAGCCTTTATGTGTCGGGTGAGGATTTTTAGCATATTCCAATTCATCTTTCTGAATATAAAAAACAGCATTTTTGTATTTTGAAATATCGGCCGCATGATCAGTATGAAGATGAGTCAAAATAACAATATCTATATCGTTCACTGTTAAACCAACTTCTTCTAATGCTTTCTCTTGAGATTGAAAATCTTTGCCAGGAAAACCAGTGCTTCTGATGAACTCGCCTGAAGCACCAGTATCAACCAAAATATGCCTGCCATTACTTACACCATCGATTAACCACATATAAATACCTAGAGTAATTTCTGTACCGTAGCCTGTCAGATATGTCATAAATCCCTGATCAACAGGAGATTCAGTACAAATTGCAAGTGGTCTTATATTCATTTTTACCTCCGTTAATAAGTAAATAACCACAGACTTACATCCGTGACTTTAATCAAATACAAGCTTCAATAGTCCTAAATCTTCTTTTCCCCTCAAAAAACCGAGCGTTTTCTTTGTCATTCTTGAATACTTTATTTTACCATTAGTAGCAAGTCAATATTTTACTTATTTTATAACTCTAAGTTATTAAAAATCAATGATTGGCTGTTTTTACAACCTTGAGTTATAAAAAATCATATATACATTCATGAACGATAGAAAGTAATTTATAATTCCTTTGGCCCTTTGGTTTACACTTTGGGAGCCCTTCAGGTTTATTCGCTGTCGACTATTTAAAGAAGTACAAAATCTTTAGGAATGAAATTTAAGAGTTTCATTTATCGGAGGGTTTGGAATCTGTTTTTAAGCTGAGTTATTGTCTTGTAACAAGCGTGATAAACGTTTGCCTACATCAATAATGCCTAAATCATTAAAATAGGAAATTAACTCGTCGGTATCATGATGAGCTATTTGCCATATTATGCTGTCAAGATGAATCATGTTGATTTGTGGAAGGGCTGGACGCAATGATGACAGAATGCTATTCCAAAAATTTTGGATGGGTAAAGTTTTTTCTCCGATGTCAATACCGAGGCTATTGGTAAACTTGGTAATCCGTGAGTCCACTGGAATTGGGATGCCATGGAAATCAAAATCATATTCGTTCATCATCATCAAAGAAATCCCCAAACACTTCATGGCAAAACAAATCGTCTTTTTGTGCAAATCTTGTTTCATTACATTTCCTAAGCCATACCAAATATTAGTAGTCATAGAGGAAATCTCTTGAGGGAATTTGTTCCATAATTTTTCGGCTAGAGGGCTGCTTAAAAATCGAGATAACCGTTTGATCTTTGCAGCACTTAGTCTTTCTGTTTTATAAAATTCGACCAAATGTTCATACAGAGCTTTAACGAATGGTTCTGAATCATAGTTTTTCATAACTTCATAGAGCTGAGGCCAGTAAGTTATCTCTGCTCTTCCTTTAAGTTGATAGGCATTAAGGCCTACGGCAAGCATAAAGACAGAAAATGAACCGTGAGGAAATTTATTCCGGAGAGGTTCTAAATGTTGCCACTCTGGTTCTTTATTTACGATGAGTTGCCAGGCTTCTAAGGGGATCTTTTTAAGAATTTCGATAAGCTCGTCTTTTATGTTAGATTTTTTGAGAGTTTTTCTGATAGATTTTATCGAAACACCCATTGTAGAATATTTATGTTTAGTCTCGTATCCTAGAGGTGACTTTATTTTTTGGATTCTTAATTCACCTAATTAATGAAATGTCTGAAAATCTGGGCTATCTTTCGTAATATTTACAAGTTAGCATGACCCGATCTCTTTTTTTCCTTTTTTTAGCATTGCTCGATCCTTTTTTCTTTTTTTAATATCCCTCTAGGATACCCCAGATTTTCAGAGGGAAATGCTTACTGATTCTGGTAAAATCTGTATCATTGTGTAGCAAGAAGAGTTCATTTTCAATAGCCACCCTGGCAATAAGACAGTCTATTGTACTTTTTACTATTATGCCTTTCTGCCGCAATTTCAAATACATTTTTGCTGCCTTTGCATATGATTCCCGGCCATTTTTCAACTCATAGAATATTTGAGTATCCATGTATTTTTTTAAGATTTTAAAATCCTTTTCAGTCTTACTACCCTGGAGAACTTCTAGATAAATGTGACTATTAATCCCAAATGGAATCCCTTTTTCCTGAATAAAATGAAACTTTTCAATCCCTTTATTTGTATTACCCTTAAAATAATCGATCAATATCGATGTGTCTACCAAGATCATCATATCCTCAGCTTCTTATAATCATAATCATCAGCAAATTTAACATGCCCTTTGATCTCTCTTAAATCCCTTCTCTTTCTATTCCTAACGAATTCTTCCAGTGCCTTATGAATTAACTCTTTTTTCGTTTTTATCTTTGATATTTTTAATGCTTCTTCAATCAAATGGTCATCAATAACAACATTTGTGCGCATCTTAATACACCTCCTCATACATATTATTATATGTTTATTGATTTCTGTCAACAAAAAGAATGCATAATACTGCCCAAAGTGGTCAGTGATTCCGATTCATTACGGCCATCTTGGTCAATCTTGGGGTCGGGCCGCACGAAGTGTTTGAATTTTCAGCAGTTAAACTGAAAAAACTTCTCAAAATCATCCTTAAAACAATGGTTTTGGTGGCAAAAATGTACGTTTAAGCAGATCATCCAATGTTATTTTTAGAGCTTTTCTTAAAGTGCTAATTTGTACGGCAAAAAGGAGATTACAAGGCCAAAAATCAGCCCTTATTATGTGCTTATCCTTCATGATATCTATAAGTTAGCATGACCAAGCCCCCTTTTTACAGGCTAATTCTATGAAATTTTCTCTTTCATGCGGAATTCCTATTGACTGGATGTATATTTTCCCGGTATTATCGTGAATGAAGTAACTCAGAGAGAGAAAATTTGATTAAATTTAGAGAAAATAATAAGTTCAAAAAAAGGAAATTACTATATATTAACGAACCGATTTACAAAACTGTATCAGAAGCAGCAAACGAAATGGAAGCGGCAAATAAAAATTTATCACAAATTTGACAAATAGCTTTACGATTAGCAACCAATGATACGAAATAGATTTATACAGTGGAATTAAACAAACAGATATCAAAAAACAATTATTATTCCTTTTTATGGCATGCTGCGTTTCTTGCATTAGCAGTAAATTTCATGGATGTGGACACAATTATTCCAGCCATGATGGTTGATGCGGGGAGCAGCTCGTTTCAGCTTGGGATACTTACAGCAATTATGCTGGGCGGAGGAAAATTTGCGCAACTATTTTTTGCGCCGTTCTTGAATAATCAATCTTCAAAGAAAGGTTATTTACTGGGCGGAATCAACGCTCGTATTTTCGCTCTCGGCAGTATGGCACTTTTATTTTATTTTTCATCTCATATTCAGGATAGTTTTATCATCTGGTCTATTTTCATATTAATTTCGCTGTTTTCGTTTAGCGGTGCTTTTGCAAACATTAATTATGTTGATATTTTGGGAAAATCCGTATTACAGGAAAAAAGGAAAGCATTTTTTTCTATCAAAAACGTTATTTCAAGTATTGTAGTTTTTCTGTCAGCCTTCCTTGCCAAAGGTGTATTGTCAAAATACGTCTACCCTATAAATTATACCACATTATTTTTTATCGCTGCTGTACTGCTTGGAATTGCGTCTTTTGGGTTCTGGAAAATCAAGGAAATTCCAGTATCCAATTCCAAAATTGACGGGTTGGTAAAATTCATACACATTTTTAATCAAGAAATCCGTACCAATATAAAGCTAAGAAATTATTTGTTTTTGATTAATACTCAGGGAATCAGTATAGTTCTGATGCCTTTCTTAATTTTTTATGCCAAGAAAATATTTTATGCGGGGAGCCAAGACATTGGCAATTTTTTGATTCTAAAAGTAATTGGCGGAGTTCTAACTGGTAGTGTACTCTTTTATTATTCCAAAAAAGTTAAATACCAATACATGTTGTACATTACTTCAATTCTTGCTATCCTGGTTCCTCTGTTTATTTTGATACTTCCAGGATCTATGCTTTTCCCTTATATCTTTTTGGCTGGCGGAGTCGTTTTTACGATTCATAATGTTTCTATAAATGGAATATTATTGGAAATCACTAATAATGAGAACAGGGCATTATATACTGGATTGTCAGGTGCAGGAAGCATCATCCCTTTCATATTTTCATTTATAGGTGGCTGGATAATAACTGAATTTGGATTTACAATGTTTTTTGTACTATTTATACTTATAATCTTTTTGTCATTCTATTTTATCTATAAAATTGATTGTAAAAAATGAACTCAAAAACAGACAAAATATATCCTGATTCGGGTGTTGAATTAGAGCCATTTACGGCAAAAAATTATGATAAGATTATGAATATTGCCTCTCTGGGACTTTATCGCGGCTTTATTCATAGGGCAATTAAGGCAATGTATATCCAGCATGGAGATAAAATTCTAGATTTGGGTTGCGGCAGCGGGCGTAATGCCTGCATTATGGCAAAATATCTGGGTGATAATGGAGCAATAACCGGCATAGATGTATCGTCGATTATGGAAAAGCAATTCAATAGAAAATGCGCTAAACATCAGAATATTAAATTTCTCAGGCAAAGAATTGACCTTCCATTTGATATATCAGAGCAATTTGATAAAATTTTTATTAGCTTTGTGATCCACGGCTTCCCGCATAGAGTCCGCAAAATAGTGCTTCAAAACATTTATACCCATTTAAAACCCGGCGCTGCATTTTTCATGCTCGATTATGCCGAATTTAACATGGCTGAGATGCCGCCATTGCACCGCCTTATTTTTAAAAAAATTGAATGCAAATATGCTTTTGATTTTATCGGAAGAGATTGGAAGCAGATACTGGAAAGTAACAATTTAGCTAACTTTGAAGAGTTTTCCTTTTTCAAGAATTATGTAAGATTACTGAAAGCCCAAAAAAATTAATAGTAATAAAGAAGATCGAGTAAGAATTGCCATCCCAACCAATGACGGAATAAATATCTTTCCGAGAATGTTGGGAATAGCAAAAAAGGAATAACAAGACTGCAAGAAAGAGGAGCGAAACTATTTTTTAGTAAAGAGAATATAGAAGAAGCATTAGCTGATGTTTTTTTAAATAAAAAGCAACTAAAATAATAAAAAATTTATTGAATATTTCAAAAAAGAATATATAATCTTATGAAGAGGTAGACACAATGATTGAATGGATAGAAAATCCCAAGCAGCTCGTTCAAGCACAAGAAAAAAATAAGGACTTTTTGGTGCTGTATTTTTATGCTAATTTTTCTTCTTCTGCAAAACGTGCTCTTACGGAACTTGAACAATTTAGCAAAGAAAATAAAGAAGTCGCTGTTTTTATTATTGATGTAGAAAAAGTAAGAGGAATACACAAAGACTTTGGAGTTAAAAATGTTCCCACAGTTGTGGCAGTTCAGAAACGCAAAGTGATTCGAAAGATTGAAGGTATTCAAAGTGCTCAGTTTTATGCTCGTATTTTTGCTGGAGTTCATTATTCACATTATAAATCCGGTAAAAATGCAGTTTCTCACACAGTGATTGTATATAGCGGGCCAGGTTGTCCTCACTGTGCGGCTGCAAAGGCATACTTGCGACGTCAGGGTATTAATTTCAGAGATATAGACATATCCCGCGATCAACATGCTGCCCAAAGTTTAGTCAGGCGCAGCGGACAGATGGGTGTGCCTCAAATTGATATTAATGGACATCTAATAGTAGGTTTTGACAAAATAAAAATTGATCAATTAATTTCAACTTAATAAGAGGTGATAAGATGAACTTCAGACCAATCAACGGACGTATTTTAGTAAAACGTTTAGAAGCTAAAGAAAAAAGATCTAGCGGTATATATATTCCTGATACTGTCAAAGAAAAGCTTCATGAAGCAGAGGTCATCGCCATAGCAAAAGATTCAACTGACGAGGTTGTGGTTGGTGATCGGGTAATTTATAAAGAATTTAGTGGTACAGAGGTGAAATTAGAAGAAGAAGATTATGTTTTGCTTACTGAGGACGACCTGCTGGCAAAATATGAAACACTAGATGAAATTCCTGAATAAATAGTGTATTTATAATTTTGGTAATGTTAATTTTGAGGTCGGGCCGGACGACCCCTTTATATTTATATGATACTTATTTCCTACTAGGAAATAAAAACTTCTCCTGATTTGAGTCTATATCGATGAAATTGTCCGCTTCTTCAATCAGTTTCTGGGAACCTGATTTCTTGAAAGCAATAACCTCGACATAACAGCCAATAGCATGTTTCAGATGCTGGAGGAGTGGTACAAAATCTCCATCTCCGCTAACAAGAACGATCGCATCAAGCTTTGGAGAAAGTTCAATCGCATCCATTGCTATTCCAATGTCCCAATCACCTTTTTTGGCCCCTCCGTAAAAAACTTGAATGTCCTTTGCTTTGACTTCATAACCTAAACTCTTAAGTGCATCAAAAAAATTTACTTCGTCTTTCACATCTGCTTTTATCACATAGGCAATTGCTCGTATAAGATTCCTATCCCTTACTGCTTCTCTGAGTATCGCTTTAAAATTGACCCTTGCTTTATATAAATATTTTGCAGAATAGTACATATTCTGCACATCGACAAATACTCCGATTCTCTGTTCCTTATAAATATTGGCAACTTTCTTTTCCGTCATTTGCAACTCACACTATTCTTAATCATAAATTAACTCTCCTTAATTAGGAAATATTATATCACAAATACAAATCTGGTGTTTATCAGGAAGAATTTTCCCTTCTTGTGATTATAATAATAGTGACATTTACATATTTGAAGACACAAATTGGCATGCCTCAAATATGCTTTAATACTAAATTTGATTAGGATCTTAAATGTCTGAGAAACTCTTGTTAGAAGCGTCCCCTCCCACCATATCCACCTCGGTTGAAACTTCCTCCTCTACCCCGATTGTCATCACGACGAGGGCGGGCCTCATTAACCTTAAGAGCGCGTCCTTTCAAATCCTTGCCGTCAAGTCCGGAAATTGCGGACTGTGCTTCGGGACTTTTACGCATTTCTACAAAACCAAATCCCCTCGAATCGCCAGTGAACTTGTCTGTGATGATTTTGGCAGAGGCGACTTCTCCGAAAGCTTCAAACTCCTTTCGCAGATCTTCTTCACTGACATCACGTGATAAATTACCTACATAAATGTTCATTCTAACTTCCTTTTAATAATAAACTTATACTAAGGGAGGAAAATAACTTCTTTCTATTGAAATTTTCCCTGATCCTCTATAATTTCTTTCTACCTTTCCAAATAAATTTGTCTTTTTAATCTTAATAAAATTTATATTATCAAAACATATACTCCATGTCAATAGAAATTACAGATATCCCCTAAAGTGAATTCTTCTCTATTTCCTGCTTCCTGGTTTCAAGTTAAATGAGTTCAATACTGGATTTTAAATTTTTTCTGTGCTATAAATTTTTCAATGGATAATTTTTAGGGGAAAAAATGAGAACAATTAGCATTCTAGGGATTTTTTTAATTTTAATGCTTGCTTTCTTTAGTTGTGCTCCTGGCCCCAACGATCTTGAGAAGACTCCAAACAAATTGGGCAAAATTGCTGGATTCTGGAAGGGCTTATGGCATGGCCTTATCTCCCCTATAACCTTTATTATTTCCATATTTACAAATAAGGTCCGATTTTACGAAGTTCACAACAGTGGATTATGGTATAACTTTGGATTTGTGCTTGGAGCCGGACTTTTCTTAAGTGGCGGGATACTTGGCAAGAAAAAGGGAAAGAGAAGAAAGTAAGAACTTTACCTTTTTTAATCACATTTGGTGAAAAGAATGAACAATCAGGATAAGAGAGTTGAGGCCTTAAAAAAAGGCAGAGTAAAAAATAAAACCTTGTTGGATATTGGAGTAGGTTCTTTATCTATTATTGCAGCAAGAGATTTCAATTGTAAAGTTACAAACATTGATGTTTCAAAACAAGCCTTAGAAAATGCAGAAAAAGAAGTGAAGAAACAAAAGCTGAACATTAAATTTGAGTTTGCAGATGCAACTGACTTGCCCTATAAGAATAATTCATTTGATATAGTCATAAGTTATGGTGCCTTGCATCATATCGATGTAAATAAAAGAATAAACTTTGTCCATGAAACATATAGAGTAGCAAGAGAAAAACTCATTATAGCTGCATACAACAAAATAGGTTTTAATCAGATTCATTCTGAAGACAGCTATGAATCAGTAAACTTTGATTGGCTGGAAAAAGAGCTAAATATTTTAGGCAGTGTGGAGAAATATTTTTACAAGCTGTTGAATATCTATATTTGTCATAAGGAAACTTAAGATGATTGTTTAAGGATTTGAAATTGATTTGTCCTTGCCACTGTACACAATACAAATCAGAAATATTCTCTCTTTATTCCGATAGATATATCAAAGGAGGAACAGGAAAAATAATAAAAATATGATAACAATATGAGAATAATTTTTTGGGCTACCTTGCTTAATATCAATAAGTTGAGTCGGTTTGAACCCTTTTAATAGTTAACTTTGACTCCTGTGTTATAGAACATGAAGGCATATTGATCTGCTGTTGCATCGATTCTTTTGGTTGTGCTGCTGGCTCCGTGTCCAGATCGAGTCTCAATTCTGATAACTACAGGGTTTTTGCCGATGTGATTTTCTTGTAAAGTAACAATGAACTTAAAGGAATGGCCTGGAACAACGCGATCATCATGGTCGGCAGTGGTTACCAGAGTAGCAGGGTAAGAATCGCCTTCTTTGATATTGTGAAGAGGTGAGTAAGAGTAGAGATTTTTGAAATCCTTCTCATTGTCACTCGATCCGTATTCCACAGCCCATCCCCAACCAACGGTAAATTTATGGTAACGCAGCATATCCATGACGCCTACTGCTGGAAGAGCCACTTTATATAAATCCGGCCGTTGTGTCATGCAGGCACCTACTAACAGACCTCCATTCGATGCCCCGGCAATAGCCAGTTTGTCTTTTGATGTGTATTTTTCCTGGATTAGATATTCGGCAGCAGCAATAAAATCGTCGAAGACATTCTGCTTGTTGAGTAGCATTCCTGCTTTATGCCATTTTTCGCCGTACTCTCCCCCACCGCGCAGACTGGGTTGAGCATAAATACATCCGTTTTCCAGAAGGACAATATTGGTAGGACTGAAAGAAGGAAGCATACTGATATTGAAACCACCATATGCATAGAGGTAAGTAGGATTACGGCCGTCTAATTTCAATCCTTTCTTATGGACGATAAACATCGGAATTTTTGTTCCATCCTTGCTGGAGTAAAAGACCTGCTTGGCTTCATAATCTTCTGGGTTGAATTTAACTTCAGCTTCATGAAATACTTCGGAACTGCCACTAGCAATGTCATATTTGTAGATTGTTGGCGGAAAAGTGAAAGAAGTGAAGCTATAAAATGTGGTTTCATCTTCTTTTTTACCGTAAAATCCTCCGGCAGTTCCAAGGGCCGGAAGTTCAATCTCCCTTACAGGCTTTCCTTCCAAATCATACTGATAGATTCTTGTATAAGCATCTTTTAAATAGCTGCCGAAGAGATACCCGCCAACAGTATTAGCACCGCGCAAAACTTCTGGCTTTTCGGGGATAACAGTCTTCCAATTTGCTTTGTCCGGGTTTTTGGGGTCCATAAGAATTACTCTGTAGTTAGGCGCATCAATGTTCGTATAAACCAGAAATTTATTCCCAACGTCATCGATGACATAGCTGTCGAAATCGAATCCTTTAATTAGGGTTTGAAACTGCATGTTCTTTGCTGAGAGATTCTTATAAGAGAGCTCATTACCGCTTGTTCCTTCGGACACGGATAGGAACATGTATTTTTTGTCTTCTGTTAGGTCAACTCCCATATATCGAAGGGGATGTTCTTTGTCTTCGTAGATAAGCGAATCTTTCTCCTGAGGATCTCCCAGCTTATGGAAAAACACCTTTTGGAATTTGTTTCTAGCTGTTAACTCTTGACCTTCTTCAGGCTTGTCATAACCGCTGTAGTAAAATCCTCTGCCGCGCCATGATGCACCGGAGAATTTTACCCACTGGATGCGGTCGCTTAATTCTTTTTTTGTTTCTATTTCCATGGTTCTAAGTTCCTGCCAATCCGAGCCTGCTTCGGAACGGGCATATGTCACATAACGGTCGTTTTTGGAAAAACCTACTAAATTGATTCTTACTGTTCCATCGGGAGCAAGTTCGTTGGGATCGAGGAATACTTCCGGCTTTCCATCCAATCCTTTCTGAATATAGATTACGGATTGATTCTGGAGGCCGTCGTTTTTGTAAAAGAAATAATACTCACCTGCCCTGAAAGGCGAAGAATAACGAGGATAGTTATATACATCGGTTATACGCTGACGAATTTTCTCTCTGAAGGGAATATTTTCAAGATAAGAAAAAGTCAATTTGTTTTGTTCTTCTACCCATTGTTTAACTTCTTCGGAATTTTCATCCTCCAGCCAGCGGTAAGGGTCAGCGACCTGAGTGCCGAAATAATCATCAACCTGATCGACTTTATTAGTAACAGGATAAGTCAGCTTGGCCTGCTTCTGACAGGCAGGAAGAAAAATAATGGCTAATAGGATAATGAAAGCTAAAATTTTGTTATGCATCCTTTCCTCCTCTCTTAAAACGATTTTATTTTTTGCCCAAGAAAAAATACTATTAAGGGCATAAAACAGCCTTTTCACGGGCTATTTTGCTTAATATCAATCAGCTAAGTCGGCCTGACTTCTACTTTCTATCTTCTTCTGCCATGTCCCCTTCTATGCTTCCCTCGTCCTCTTCTTGCTTTCCTTCTAGTATCTAACGAATCATTTCTAAAGAGATTTTCACCAATTTTTCTTATCCCACTCAAAAACATTTCACCTACTCCAAGCAGTTGCTGTTTCCGCTTATCTGTCCAGAATACTTGCTTTGGTAGAAGTTCGGTACGGGCTTTAGATTCAGGAAATGAAGCCTCTCTTTCTATTACAGAAATTTCTTTATCAATAATTTGATAAATGGCATTTTCAGGACATTCTTTCATACACTGCAAGCATTCAATACATTTGTCGTTGTATATCACAGCTTTTTTTTGGATGATCGATATAGCTTGCTCAGAACATATAGGAACACATATACCACATCCAACACATTTTTCGCTGTCAATAAACATTGACATTTTCTTATGTCCTTTCTTAAATACCTATTTTATATTCTTTTTTACTATAATATTAAATATTTTAGTTTGTTCAAAAACAGATGATCAAAAATTCATCAGGCCCAATTTCCGGCTATGAGTAAGATTTTACTCTTAATCGTGATTTTTGTAATCTTCTTATTTTAAATAAATTCTAATTTTCCCCTCCAACACATCCTGAGGCATAGCACCAATGATAGAATCTACATGCTGACCATTTTTAAACACGAGCAAGGTTGGAATAGACATTATTTTAAAACGTTCGGCAATTTCTCTATTTTGATCTATGTTTAATTTTGCAAACGCTATTTCTCCCTTGTATTTTTTAGCCAAATTTTCTATTATCGGATGAACCATAAGGCAGGGAGTACACCATTCTGCCCAACAGTCGATCACTACAAATTTATATTTTTTTATCACCTCATCAAAATTGGAAGTACTTAAAACAACAGGATAATCTGGACTATCAACAAGCATTTTCTTCTTCGCTTCTTCTTGTTCCATTTTAGCCAGAATTTCATCTTTATTTGATGACCCATTAAGGATAAGTTGATAAATAAGCTTTTCTTCTGAAATAATACCAGATATTAAAGACTCTTTATTTTCATTTATTATAACAGATGGCAGGGTAGATATTTTAAAATCTCTTGCCCTATCTGGCATCTCTCCTACTTCCATAGAACGACTCACAACTTGATCCGGCAACTCAATTGCTATACGGTTACTCAAAAGAACTGCCTGAGGAGATACTTGAGAATCCAGACTGAAAAATGTTTCTATCAGCACATTTCTGTCTATATTTTTTAATTTTTCTTTTAAAAAACCATTTATACCACTTGTCCTTTGAGAAACAAGAGATATGGTCTCAATAATTGAACTTGTTACCTGACCAGCAGGCACTCCCCAGTATTGAATGGAATAGCCATTATTCTTGCCAATCAAAATTGTAGGAGAAAAGGACAAATTTAGTTTTTTTGCAGCTTCATCTCCTGGACTTAGATATTCTACCTTTATTTTATCATTTACTTGAGAGAGCTCTTTCATCAATTCTTTACTAAATTGAGCATACTCAGGATTTTTATCTCTAACAATAATATTCCGAGTGAAAACTTTGATATCCACATCTTCTCTTAATTCCTGGCTATATTTTCTTGTTAAGAGCTCTCTTGTTTTTGTGTCAATTAACATACAACTTTCTCCTTTAATTTATTAATGAATTTTTATTTCTTTAAATTTTCTTATCTATATGTATATGTTGTTTTCTAACATAAATAGTTATTTATATTAACAAAATAAACCAATTTTATCAAACAGAAAACAGCAAAAAAATAGATCTAGGGTCATTCCAAGTTAAGCGTTTTATCTTAAATGAATAAAGCCTTTTTTTATTTCTTTTTCTTTGAAACGCGATCGATCGAAGCTGGTCTCGGAGCTAATTTTACAGGGTTTTTCTCAAGCATTTTCAGAGCTTCTTTAACTGCACTTTCCAGCTGTGGATCCCCTCCCCTAATCACCTTGGCAGGAGACATCTCCACTTCTATATCAGGAGCAACCCCGACGTTTTCGACATCCCATTCTCCATCGACATTATACATTGCAAGGTTGGGAGAGGAAATATACCCGCCGTCTATGAGATCAACGCCTCCGTGGTGGCCTACAAGCCCGCCCCAGGTTCTCTTGCCCACAAGCGGCCCAATTTTTCTAAAGCGGAAAAAATACGGCAGCGCATCTCCGCCCGACCCTGCATATTCATTGATTATCATCACCTTGGGTCCAAAGATCTGAGCTATCGGGGTTGTGACCTCTTTTCCATCTCTGGTTGCGAAATATGCCATCAATGGACGGGACATCAAATCAACAAAATAGTCTGCAACAGAACCTCCTCCATTGAACCTCTCATCAATTACGGCTCCTTCCTTGTTCTGCTGAGCGAAGTAATAGCGGTTAAAATTTACATAGCCGGCAAATGAAGTATTCGGAAGATATACGTAGGCAAGGCGTCCGTTGGACATCTTGTCGACCTTACGGCGATTTCTCTCTATCCATTCGCGAGTTCTTAATGCTCTTTCGTTTCCTACTGGAACAACAGTAACAAGACTTGATCCCTCCTTTAAAGGCTTGCTGTTAATCCTCAATGAAATCTGTTTGTCTGCTGTCCCCTCGAATGCACTGTAAAGGTTTGCAGGCGGTTTAAGTTCCATACCATTTACTTCAAGCAAATAATCCTCTTCCGAAACCTTTAATCCGGGAGCAGTCAGAGGAGCACGCAGCTTCGGGTTCCAATTTTCGCCGGTGTATATTTTTGCAATCCTGTAGTACCCATTATCAACCTTATAATCGACACCAAGAAGGCCTACCGGAACAGTCTCTACCTTTGGCAGAGCACCACCCCCGGCCCAGGAATGGCCGATTGTCAACTCCCCGATTAGATTTGCAAGGATGTAACTTAAATCGGAACGATGAGCCACATGAGCAACGAGAGGTTTGTACTTCTTATAAATGGCGTCCCAATCTGCACCGTGCATATTTTCGTCATAAAGGAAATCCCTGTTAATGCGCCAGCCTTCGCGGTAAATCTGGTTCCATTCAGCGACTGGATCCACCCTCATCTGAAGTTCTGAAGTCTTAAGCTTCCCATCCCCTACTTTGACCTTTCCACTGGCATCAACGATTCCATATACACTGCGTGCCATATAGAACAATTTTTTACCGTTAGCCGAGATTTCATAGCCGCTGATTCCGGACATGAAAGGTTTCGATTCTCTTTTCTTCAGGTCATAACGATGAAGTGACATTCCCTTCTGATTGGGGATACTCTCACAGTAAAAGAATACGCCCTCTGCCCCAACTTTGAGCTGGCTGTAATTACGTAAAGGAATGTCAACTGCCAGTATGCGTTGGTCGATTCCTTTAAAATCGATACGGACCTTAACTTTTTTATCCTTTTCTTTGTCGTTTTTTGCGGTCTTTTCGCTGCCTCCTTTCTCCTCTTTCTTTTTCACCTCTTCCTCATCGCTCTCTGGCAACAGAGGCGATGACTCTTCAGAGCTGAGCACAACCAAATAGACTTCCCGCGTGAACGGTCGGTCATAGGATGTCATATCGAGCCAGCCTGTGTTAAGAGCAAAATCTGTGCCGGCAAGAAAGTAAAGGTACTTGCCTCCCCTGTCAAAGGCAGGAGAGATAGCATCCGAGAGGCCGTCTGTAAGCTGGTACGATTTAGCCTCTGTGAGAGAATAGACAAATATGGCATGCAAATGATTGTCAAGCCGTTTGGAATAAGCAATCCAGTTCGAATCAGGAGCCCAGACATGGTCAAGCGATCGCTGTGGATGGTCATAAGTATCTTTATCTACTTTTACGGGCTTTCCGTTCTTCAGATCGAGATACCATAGATTCAGGCGCTTGTCAGAAAAAAGAATTTTCTTCGAATCCGGGGACCATACTGGAGCATAGTAAAACGAAGGGTTCTCAAAAGAGACTCTGCGCACAGGACCTATTCCTTTCTGGTCGATTATCATGAGCTCATATTCACCGCTCTGATCAGAGAACCATGCTATTTTATTTCCGTCAGGTGACCAGGTGGGGAAACGATCATTTACCCCAGGACTCGATGTCAGATTACGGAAATCTCCCTTCTTTGCAGGTACAGTAAAAATATCTCCGCGTGCACTAAACACAGCTCTTGCGCCGGTGGGAGAAATATTTCCGCTTCTTATCAGATCTGATACTTTCGCAAAGTAGGACCTTGTTCCAGGAAGGTCCCCTCTTATCTCTACATGAAGCTGGACAGACTCTCCAGAATCAGGATCGAAAATATGGACGTAACCGGCCTGTTCATAGACTATAGATCTAGCGTCTGCTCTTGCATTTTTTATATCGAAATCATCATGAAATGTAAGTTGTTTAACTTCCTTTATGTCTGTATCATATGAGAAGAGATTCATGGTGTGATTTCGGTCTGAAATAAAAAAGACCTTGTTATTGATCCACATGGGATCAGTATCATTGCTGTTTTGGCGCGGCACTTTTTCAACACCATAATTAGAGAGATCAATCAACCATACTCCAGTAGTTCTTCCACCCCTGTAATGACGCCAGGTTGCAAATGCTTCCGAATCCCTGACATATGCCATCCTCTTGCCATCAGGAGAATATATCCCCTTGAATGCCATAGGCATCGGAAGAGATTCGGGCATACCGCCTTTAATTGATATTGTCCATAGCCGGCTAAAAGAAACCGGCACAGTATCACGACCGGATGCAAAAAGAACATGCTTACCGTCAAGGGCCCATCCTCGAACCACATCAGGCATAGGATGAAATGTTAGACGTTCTGGCTCTCCGCCCTCTGTCGGCACAATGTAAACATCTGTGTTGCCGTCATACTGGCCTGAGAAAGCAATGTACTTTCCATCAGGTGAAAATACAGGATAGGACTCAGAGCCTTTATGCGTGGTCAACCTACGGGCACTTCTACCATCCCGTGACACGACCCAGACATCATTGGCATAGACAAAAGCAACACTATTATTACTTATTGTCGGCTGCCGCAGCAGCCGTGCTTCCTTTGCATAAACAGGAAATGCTAGACATGCTATCAAAAAAAGATAAAAAATATTTCTTTTCATAATAAAACCCTCCTTATTTTCTTTTTCAATTTAACAAGATTTTTTTTCACCAAGAAATATTCTATTCGCTTATATCATAGTGAAAAATAGCGGTCAAATACAAAGATTATATTGTGTCAATTTTACCTGGATTATTCACGAGTCAAGGTTACTGTAGATGCGAGGCACAGGGTATGCAGCTATCGTTGTCCACCGCAAATGCCCTGTAACGAAGCAGATGAGGTAAGATCGGCTCGCCTGAAAGGTAAAAAATGCCGATTATAAAGAAAAGTGACCTCCCGAATGAAAGTGTTATCATGATTTTCCTAAAAAGGTACCTGGTAACTTTTTTGGCAACCAAAGTGCTTGTTAAAACGTCTCATTTTATTAGGGATTCTGACAAAAAAAGTTTTTTTTAATATATATAAATGTAAACTAATTCGCTTATTATTACGTATTATTAAAATAAATATAAAAAGAAAGACATGCGCGTTAGCCCTAATTATTCACAAGGAGATTGCAGTTGAAAAAAACAGTTCTATTTATTATTTCCTGTCTTATACCCCTATTCCTATTTGCTAATGCACCAGATCCATCAGTACAGAAAATCGTTCAGGCTGTTCAAGCCAATGGCCCCATTAACGTTGACGGTGTTCTTGAGGAAAAAGTCTGGAAAACGAAAGGTTACAGCGACTTTGTCCAGTCAGACCCGATTGATGGTGCAGATCCTACAGAAAAAACTGAAGTCTGGGTAGCCTATGACAAAGACGCCATCTATGTGGCAGCACGACTCTATGATTCGAATCCGGAATCAATCACAAGCCGTTTAGGGCGCCGGGATGATTTTGTTGAATCTGACTGGTTCATATTTGCCGTGGACCCTTATTATGACAAAAGGACAGGTTTCCAGTTTGCCGTGAATCCAGCCGGTTCCATAGTAGATTGGACCTTATATAATGATGAATGGAAGGATACGACCTGGGATGGTATATGGGAGTCAAAAACCCATATCGATGATGGAGGTTGGATAGTCGAAATAAGGATACCATATAATCAACTGCGTTTTCCTAAGAAAGAAGAATACATATGGGGAGTAAATTTCAAGAGAGTCATTAAGCGAAAAAACGAGAAACTCAGCTTTGTCTGGGTACCAAAAGAGGACAGTGGCTATGTCTCTCGCTTTGCCAAGCTCACAGGGATCAGAGGAATCAGCCCTAGACGGCATATCGAATTCCTCCCCTACTCTGTAGGCGAGGCTCAATTCAGTCCCGAAGAATCAGGCAATCCTTTCCAGACCGGAAAGGATTATTTGGGTAATGCCGGATTCGACTTGAAGATAGGGCTAAAGAGCAATCTGACGCTGGATACAACTGTCAATCCTGACTTCGGCCAGGTTGAAGTCGATCCTGCTGTGATTAACCTTTCTGCATACGAGACATATTACCAAGAAAAACGTCCTTTCTTTATCGAGGGTGCCAACATCTTTAATGCTTTTGGACGGGGAGGAGCAAACAACAATGTCAATATAAGCTGGAGTTCTCCCTCTTTGTTTTACAGCCGCAGGATTGGACGTGCTCCTCAGGGATACGTCTCTAGAAATGGATATGTGGATTATCCCGACAGATCCACTATACTAGGAGCATTTAAACTTTCCGGTAAAATAGGAAGCGGCTGGAATTTCGGTTTTATCAATGCCCTTACCGCACGGGAATATGCTGAAATTGATTCTGATGGTCAACGCTTCCAGGAAGAAGTAGAACCTTTTTCTTACTATGGAGTACTTCGTACCCAGAAAGAGTTCAACGAGGGCGCCCAGGGACTTGGCTTTATTGCGACTTCGGTCGTTAGAGACCTCAATAATGAAAACCTTGAAAGCACTATCAATAAAAATGCTTTCAGTTTCGCAATCGATGGCTGGACATTCCTCGATAAAAACAAAACCTGGGTTATTAACGGCTGGTTTGGCAGCACTCGTGTTGATGGTAGCCAGGATAAAATTCTGAGCCTGCAGCAATCTTCCATCCACTATTTTCAGAGGCCGGATGCGACTCACGTTGAGGTAAATGAAGAGGCAACTTCTATGAGCGGATGGGGAGGACGATTTATGATTAACAAACAAAAAGGAAGATTTCTTTTTAATGCGGCATTCGGTCTGCTCTCCCCGGGTTTTGACTCTAATGACGCAGGATTTCAGTTTGGAAGTTCTGATGTGATTAATGCCCATTTTATATCCGGTTATGATTGGCCCCACCCGGGAAAAATATTCCGCAGAGTATATATTGCGGGTGGCGTTTTCCGAAATTATGACTTCGGCGGAAATAAAACCTGGGATGGATATCTGTTTCTTTCCGAGGGTCAGTTCTTGAATTACTGGGAATTTAACACGCTGCTCGCTTATAATCCCCAAACAATAAGTAATGATTTAACAAGAGGTGGACCTCTGGCACTCATTCCGGCTGGCTATCAAATCGATCTCGGGATGGACAGCGACAGCCGGAAGCCTGTTGTTATATCTGCAGATACAAGCCTTTATTCAAGGCCAACTGAAGGCCAAAGTTGGGACAGTGAAATTTCCATCCGCTGGAAGCCGAGAAGCAATATCAGTCTTTCCTTCGGCCCTGGCTATTATAACCGGCGGTCAAAAATCCACTGGGTAACCAGAGTCAATGATTACCTGATGACCGCAACTTTTGGCACACGTTATGTATTTGGTAGGCTTGATCAAAAAGTCCTCTCGAGCGAAATCCGATTGAACTGGACCTTTACTCCCAAACTGAGCCTTCAACTCTATCTTCAGCCTTTCCTTGCCATTGGAAAATATGATGAATTCAAGGAGCTCTCGGCACCTAAAACCTATGATTACAATATATTTAGCGAAGATGAATCCACGATTTCTTACTCAGATGGAACATATACAGTGGATCCTGACGGTCCAGGACCTGCTTCAGACTTTTCGTTCTCCAATCCCGATTTCAACATGAAATCCCTTCGAGGAACAATAGTACTGCGCTGGGAATATCATCAGGGATCCCTGCTCTATCTTGTCTGGACTCAAAACCGGGCAGATTATGCCCATCCAGGAGATTTTAATTTTATCCGCGACTTGGGTGATTTATTCACTACCCCAGGAGACAATATATTTCTTATTAAGTTTTCTTATCGCTGGAACATTTGATATAGGATATTCATAAAAATTGCTGATAGAATTAATATAATATCAACCAGTTTTGATCGTTCTCCATGAAATCCTCAGAATTACTTTATTCTATACCATAGGTTAGATCACAACTTAACATCGTAAAGCATATGAATTTGAGGGGATGGAGGAAGCGACATTAAAAGATTTAGCCTTTATGAGTCGATCTTCGAGGGAACCCGCGAAGTCGGGCCTGATGGATGTGTGAGCACTGTATAATCAAAGGGGCGGTGTTAATGATGGCTCGCGGACATTGTGGTGGTGCTTAAGATAAATATGCGGAGTTCCAGCAGAGCCGAGAAGATCGTGAGTAAATGGCGTTAAAAATCTTAGTGGAGCGCAAACATGCACTCAAATTCATCTATTATCGGCATTCTTTACCTTACAGGCGAGCCGATCTTACCGCATCTGCTTCGTTACAGGGCATTTGCGGTGAAATACCACAGCTGCATACCCTGTGCCTTGCATCTACAGCAAGCTTGACTCGTGAATACCCCACGTCCTCCTGGGATATTCATAAAAGCTGCAATATTAAAATTTTAATGTTAATTCTCTTTCTTCTCCATTCCGTAAAAGTCGAAATCTAACAGATTCTCCCCAGCTAAAACGGGCTAAATATGTCCGCAGTTCGTTTATATCACTGAAAACTTTTCCGTCCACAGAAAGGATAACATCCCCCTTTAGAAAAGAGGTATTTTTAGCCGCACCTCCCATGGGATTTTGAGAGACAACAATGTTTGATAGACCTTTAAAAATCTTCAAACTGAGGCCTACAGATGGAAAGGCAGGCCTTTCTTCTTCAGGAATTCCCCAAACGAAATTGGCCAGGCTTCGAGAGACTAAGACACTCTTTTTCTCCTTTGATACAGGCACGCAGATAAGTGTGCTAAAAGGCAGATTGTTTTTTTCAAAGACCCGGCGGTTGATTCCCAAATTATAAAGCAAATGGCCTGAACCGCCCAGGACTACAACAGGCTTATTCTCAAGCCGGTAGGCCTTGCAAACATAGAAGGCCATAGCTTCATCCCATGCAGATTGCGCCCTATAAAGCCCTTCAAAAGCCATATCTAAAAATCTTCCTTTCATCTGGGGTGGAATATCGGAAGTTTCAAATATCTTGCGAATAAGAGTTCTGTGTTCTTTATTCGAAAGATCAGGCTTTGGCAACAATTTCTGCTCCTCTTCAGATAGAGAATCCCATCCTTTCATCCGGATGTTTTTTATTACACTTCTGGGGATATTTAGAGCATAAATGGGAATTTTCCTTTTTTTAGCCAGATTAAATATCTGTTCATAATATCCAAAATTGAAATTCCATGTGATATACCACTTGATTTCCCGGATGAATTTTTCTCTCGTCAGAATACCAAGGCTCCACTTATTCAGCACGTCCTGGAAGTTAATAGGGAACATTTCCATGCCGATACAGGGCAGTTTACCCTTATCAGACAGGGCTTCTATGACTTTAAACTGAATCTCATGAATAGGCAGACTATTATGCGTTTCTCCCACATAAACAAATCGACTAGTTTTCATTTCGGCTATCATTTCAGAAAAAGAAATGACTTCCCCGGTGCAGGCCGAATAAATATTCCCCGGGAAAATGGTCATTGTCTTGTTTTTCAGTTTGGGATTTCCGATTTTTAGAAGGAGGCCCTCGTCCTCTACCCCGTAGACTCGAATTCCAATAAAAAGGCAAAACAGGATAAAGACAGTAATTTTTTTTCTTATTAGCATTCTTTTCTCTCCAACCTTTTTCAGCAATCTTAGTCCTGAACATTTAATAATGTCAAGAGACAGCAATTTCGTGTTGCCATCTCTGTCGCCATCTCTTGAACATTCCTAATCTAAATGGTATAAACCTTCTATTAAAATGAAATCAGAGCGCTTTTTTAAAACGGTTACTACATTTCTTTGCTTTTTGGTATTGTCTGCGGCCTTCATCTCCCCGGTCAGGGCAGACAGTAAGACTTTTTACTTTCCCGAAGTCCGAATCGAGATCGATGTCCATAAAGACGGTTCGTTTATAGTGGATGAATACCGGACATATGATTTCCAGGGAAGTTTTTCCTGGGCATCTCTCTGGATAACATTACAATTAAACCGGCAGGGGTATCATTATAATGCTTCGCTTGAGGATTTCCGTGTCTTGGATGAACAGGAAAATGAATTACGGATCGAGACTTCCTCTAACCGCTCGAGGTTTGAAGCCAAATGGTTTTACCATGCCCGTAATGAGAAGCGCACTTTTCATATCCATTACATCATCAGAGGCGGGATCATAAGCTATCCCTCGGTATCAGAGCTTTACTGGCAGATCATAGGTTCAGGATGGGACAGACCTACATCCACGGTAAAAATACAAGTACATCTTCCGGAAGAAATCCAGTCGAGGGATGACTTTCTGGCTTACGGGCACGGTCCGCTTTCCGGGTATGTGACAATCATTGACCTCAAGACAGTTCGTTTCACTGCAAGAAACCTACGCTCCGGCCAGCACGTAGAGATCCGAGTGGTGTGGCCCTCCGGAATGGTCAGTGGAATTCCCTCTGACCGGCATACGCGAGAATCCATCAAGAAAGAGGAAGCTCGTTTTGTACAGCAGACCATTGAACAGGCAGAACAGGCTCAAAAAGCCAGAGAAAAGCATAAGAAAAGAATGATGATTCTGTTTACGGTCTGGCTGGCATGGCTTGTTGTCGGGTCGCTGCTCTGGCTGTTTTTCTACAACCGGTCCTGGAAAAGAGTGGGAAAAGATTATCGGTTTACGGATATTCCGGAATATCACCGTGAACTGCCTTCAGAGTTACCGCCTGCACTAGTCGAAGTGCTCCTGCGTGAAGGCCGTGATATCACGCCCAACTCGTTTACGGCGACGCTTTTTGACCTGGCTCGCCGTGGCTATCTTGAGCTTGAAGACCATTTGGAAAAGAAACGTTCTCTGTTCGGAAACAAGCAGGAATATGAAACGACTATAATCTGCTGCAAGGAATTTCAGACCGACTCCAAGCTGCTGCCGTATGAAACGATGTTCCTCAGTCAGATTTTCATGGATATCGCAGACCAGCCGGGTCAAATCGGCGACCGACTTGAAGTTGAAGAACTGAAAAAATATTTCCGTAAGAAACCACAGGAATTCCAGAAATGGTACATAAAATGGCAGAAAGCCGTGAAGGAGGATGCAGAAAAACATGAATTCATTGAACCAGCCAGCAACCGTATGAGAAAGATCTTCATGTCTGTATCCTTTCCCCTGGCAATCCTGACTGTAAATCTTGTGCTTATGGTACTGGCGATAATCTTGATTCCTAAGATCAAACGCCGGGATAAACATTGGGCACGGGAAAATGAGTTGTGGAAGGCACTCGAACATTTTCTGGATGATTTTTCCCGTTTCAAGGATACTTCACCAGAAGCATATAAGTTATGGGAACATTACCTAGTATTTGCTATTATTTTCGGAAATGCGAAAAAGATTCTGAAAATGCTACCAAAAATAATCCAGGATAAGAAAGCAGTTTCGCCGGTGTGGTATGTCGGATACAACCGGGCACTTTTCGTCAATACCGGCCGTATACAGAGTATGATCAACAGTATTGAATCCATGTCTACTTCCATACATCAGGCCAGCACTTCAGCTGCTCATTATTCCTCCGGAGGAGGTGGAGGATTTTCCGGTGGCGGTGGTGGCGGCGGAGGCGGCGGCGGCGGTTCGGCCGGCTGATACTTCCCTACCCTTTTCCTTATTTAATTTCTCTATGACTGCCTTCAAATTTTCGCTATAATATACATGATTAATAATCTCAATAGACTGAAATCGGAAAAAATGAGGGTAAACACTTACATAAGAAAAAAACAAATTTCTATCCATCTAAAACCTAAAAATCAAATTCTATTTCTTTTCACATTATTTACTTTAGTATTCCTATTATTCGCGTGTTGCTGCTCTAACAAAATAGTAGATGTCATTCCTAGTTCAGTTGATAAAGATCAGATGGCTGCAGCATTTGATAGAATTGAGATTATCGGAGAAGGGACAGATTTTTTAACAGTAAAAGCAGATCTTCCTCAGACTTTATCTCCAGAATATCTGCTGTATGCTTTGATGTTGGATGGAGATGGATATCCCTTAAGAAAGATAAGTGGTTATACTCAAAATCCCTATCTTAAAGGAAAAAATTATATCTGGTTCTACTTTTTTTTATTTACACCTGACCAACGGCTTCACTTTTCAAATAAAAGCGAATATATAAAATTCGTTGTATCCAAGGAAAACAATATATTGATGGAAAGAGTAGTAAGACATCAAAAACATTGGAGCACTGAAGAGAAAGTAAAGATCTTCGATTTTCCTTCTCCACCTGATCAAATTAAAGGATATTTAGTGTTAAAAGATTATATTTTTTGGGCAAAAGGTGATTTTAGGAAACCTCACGGATATTACGTTGAAGGGAAAATAATAGGATACAATGGCCGATGGAACTATTTTAAAGCCCTCTCTGATATTCAAGGCCAAGAACCCGAACCAGAATATATTTTGCCTGTTGATCAAGGATGGCTCGAATTGGAAACAGGAAAAACACATTCAGCACAGGAGGCTATCTCCCCAAGTCCTCCCTATGTAAAAGGCTGGTGGGACGGAAAAGGATATTTTCATCCTCATCCTGTAAAAGTGTATGGGTTGAAATTGAATAAGGGAAAATAGCATTTATGACAGCAATGAATTACCGAAAACAGCTAAAGAAAAAATGATTACTGCAATCTACTCGATTCTTTTGATAATGTGCCAGCCGTATTTGCTGGTTTCAGGATCGTACTCTGCAAGGCCGATGCAGTTTAGCTTGAGGCTGAAGCTCACATCGCCAAAAGCTTTTACCATGCGTGAACGTAAATATTCTCCACTACTTTCATCCGGAAGAATATCAATATTAGACATTTTATATATGCCTGGATATTGATCGTCAGTATATTCTTTAACAAGGCCGTCGAATCCTTCGCCCTTTTTAGCCCGCTCGAAAATTTCTTGCGCCAGGGTTTCTGCCTCCGAAAGTGTCCGTGTCAAGCTGTCCTTAGGGATTGAACCTTGAAAAGCGATTAGAATATGCTGAACAGTGATATGCTCTGGCTCAATTTCCTGGGCTGGCTCTTTGCTGCAAGAGACAAAAAACAGCAGGACGGCCAGCGGAATAATCCATTTAAATTTCTTCATACTTACCTCCTTGCTTTAAATAAATAAAATGATATCCCAGAAGTCAACATTTAGAAATAGGGTTTATAACTTTAATGAGGGAATTGCACATGTTGATTGGCAGAAGGGCGCACAAAAAAAGAGCTTGCCGAAAATATGGGGGCAGTAGCTATCATGCTCATCGAAAATTCCCCCAATAAAAATCCAGATGTAGCCAGAAGAACTATTTTATCACAAAAAATTAATGACGAACGGCCAATTTTTCCCAGCCCACGCCGCAGGCTCTCAATGATCCAGGACAGAAAAATGCCCATGCCGTCGGATTCTCTTCCAACAATAAGGATTTCACGTGAAATGGCCAATAATATACTTGACTATGTGGGCCAGGATATCGATACATTAAAGGGAAAAATCGAGAAAACCCTCAAATCCCATTCCATGCAGCTTAATGGTGTAACTTTTACTATTTCAAACAAAGCAAAGACAAAGCTGGTCAGCAGCCACAATTCCAATCTTTCCGTTAGAAAAGACAGTTGCATGCTTTAATCTCGATATGATCAGTAGAGAGTTGACAAATTTTCATTTTTCAAATCTGAACTTCATAGACATCCGGGATGTTTTCAATAACAACATCCGGGTTGAAACTCCAGGAGACCATTTTTACTGACCTGAAATAAGGAAAAAAGTGAGCCTTATAAAGAGGAGCCATTGGATAGTACTTCTTTGTAAACTCCAGTGCTCCTATGCAGTTAGATTCTTTAATATAATGAAGAAAAGCGTTAATAAAACCTACCCGCTCCCGGCCTGAAAGTGTTGGATAAGCCACATGGTTTATCCATGCCCAGCGTTCTTTGGTCTTGCCGATATGTTCATACAGAATATAATTGATAAGTCCCTTTACCCTGCCCGATTTTTCATAAACAAGGGTTTTCGAAACATCAGGATAATCCAGTTCCCAGGCAAGTTCATCCCTTTCCCATACTCTTGCCAGACCAACATGCTCCTTGTATTGATTGAGAAGGGCTAGGCATACTTCAATATCTTCCGGCCTGTATTCTCTTACAAAAACAGATGAATCGGTTTTTGGCTGCCGGTGTGCACCAATAATCTTAATTATCATCTTTTCCCATGACTTAAGGCCTTCAGAAACAGAAGCGCGTTCAAGGTCAAGCACTCTGGCAACAACATACATCCGTTTAACGAATTTAACCGGATTGCCTGATTCTTCAAGCTTCTTGATCATCAGCGAAGATCTATGACCTGCTTCAAGGGTGAATAACGTAAAGTCATATTTTAACTCTTTGTTGAGCTTGAGTCCCTCACGGATAATTGCCAGGCCAAGGCCTCGGCGAAGCAGCTCTTTTCTTGTAACCATGATGCAGCTGAGGGCTGCATAGTATTTTTCCCCTTTGAAACTAAAGTGCCGCGGCAAATTGGCTAAAAATGAAACAACCTCGTCCCCACGATAAGCCGCAATAAGAGCTCTTTCATCCTGTATGTGCCCAAATAAGTACTTCAAAAATGCAGGCCGGTAAAAATTAGGAAAGGATTCAATCCCATATTCGTCGCGCCAGGAAGAAAAAGCCATTTTTTCAAGACCTTCGATATCTCCGCGGAAAGGTTCGATAGAAATATCAGAGAGCATTACACCTCCTGTTTCTTCGAATTGTAGTGTTCTTCTTTTAATATTTGAAGCTCGTAAAATTTAAAGCATATAAGCACATCGGATTTGTTTTTAAGCTATATATCACAGCAAAATATCAAGGTCAAATATTGCCGGAGTTCTCCCAATAAAGAGAGCTGATTTTGACTAGCTGGGGCAAATTCTGCGTGTTTTAGAAGTATCTGACCTGATCCAGGAAACAATAAAAATTATGGAACTCCTGAGCCTTTTGTTCTTGACATTTTCGGAACACAGTAATAATTTAAAACTCTCTTAACAAGAGCCATAAATACCAGGTCTTTGAATAAAACATTGAAAGATCTGGCTTGAAAATATTTTAAGTAGGGCAATAATGTTTAAAAAATACACGCTGTATGTGGCAGTTCTTGCCGCACTTGTATTAATCCTTTTCAGTTGCGCAAACAAAAATCAAAATCTGACACAAGCATTGGAAAGCATCACAGCAGACGATTTATCCAGTGATGTTATCATTCTTTCTTCAGATGATTTTGAAGGAAGGGCTCCAGCTTCAAAAGGTGAAGGAAAGACAGTCAGCTTCTTAAGGGAAGAATTTAAAAAGCTCAGACTTAAACCCGGAAATGGCGATAGCTACTTCCAGGAAGTTCCAATGGTGGAAATCACTGCCGATCCAGGAGCAATGCTCAAAATAAAAGGTGAGAAAAAAGCAGATACATTCTCCTACGGCAACGAATTTATGGCAGGAACATTAAGAGTCAAAGAGGAAGTCTCTCTACAAGATTCTGAAATGGTTTTTGTTGGATACGGCATCGTTGCTCCGGAATACAACTGGAATGACTATGAAGGCATCGATGTCCATGGGAAAACTGTTGTGATACTAGTTAATGACCCGGGCTTTGCAACTAAAAATTCTGAGCTTTTCAATGGACGCGCAATGACCTATTACGGCCGCTGGACATACAAGTTCGAGGAAGCTGCCAGACAAGGTGCCGAAGGGGCCTTTATTATTCATGAAACAAAGCCCGCAGCTTATCCGTGGGAAGTAGTAAAAAACAGCTGGTCAGGCCCACAATTCAGCCTCGTCACCGAGGATGATAATGCATCCCGCTGCGCTGTGGAAGGTTGGCTGACCTCTGAAGTTTCCCAGTTAGTCATTAAGATGGCCGGGAAAAATTATGATGAATTAAAATCAGCCGCAGCAGAACGGGGTTTCAAATCCCTTCCTCTTGGCCTCAAAGCATCTATTACACTTAAAAACAGCATCGATAGATTAAAATCAAGAAATGTTATTGCGCTCCTGCCTGGTTCTGACAGGGCTGATGAGTATATTTTTTATACGGCACACTGGGACCATTTTGGAATAAATCCAAACCTCGAGGGAGACCAGATATTCAATGGTGCATGTGATAATGCCACAGGCACATCCGCCCTTATCGAACTCGCAGAAGCTTTCAAACAGCTCAAAAAACCGCCTTCACGCTCGATTCTCTTTCTTGCCGTTACCGGAGAAGAACAGGGGCTTCTGGGTTCACATTATTATGCTACCCACCCGATATATCCAAAAACAAAAACAGTTGCCGCAATAAACATGGATGCTCTAAATATTTATGGAAAGATGAAAGATATCACAGTTGTTGGATACGGAAATTCAGAACTCGATGCTTATATTGAAAAGGCCGCCGCAGAGCAAGGACGGAGAGTTCGCCCGGATCCAACCCCGGAAATGGGGATGTTTTACCGCTCAGATCATTTCAGTTTCGCCAAAGAGGGCATTCCTGCACTTTATACAAGTTCCGGAATCGACAGCGTAGATCACGGGGAAGAATGGGCAAAGGCAAAAATGAAGAAATTTATAACAGAAACTTACCACAAACCCTCAGACGAATATAATTCAGACTGGGACCTCTCAGGTGCCATTGACAATCTGCGCCTGCTCTTCAGAGTTGGTTACAAACTGGCAATGGAGTCCTCTTTTCCAAACTGGAAAGAAGGATGCGAATTCAAAGCTAAAAGAGATGCAGAAATGGAAGAAGCCAGGCAATAGAATCAGGCTGGATCACATGCTGACATGAGATATAAAGGCAGTATTGCGCGTTTGATAGAATACGGGGATCTGCATAAACGACTGTTCGACAAATTAAAAATTCTTCATCCGGTTTCTGAACCCTTGGGCACAATAGAAACTCCTGTAGGGGGAAGAAACATTGGGATTCTAAATCAAATACTGGAGGAGATTCGGACCATCAGAAAGGCGCTGGATAAATAAGGAAAATTGTCTTATAATAAAATCAATGGTTGAAAAAAACAGCGGATTCAGGTTTGAAGTAAATGCCTTACCTGGTCGAGATCAGTTGTTTCTTTATCCCCTGTTCTTTATCCTTGCTTTTATTCTTCCTCCCCTTCTTTTATTCTTACCATTTCTTTTTTATCTTTTACTGATCTATTTCTTCCGGGAAAGTTTTCCTTTAATTACTCTGAAACCGCAACATATATACAGGTTTTCTTCCTCCCGGGATCCTCCCGCATAAATATTCCTCTCTATACTTTTTCTATCTACCCAAAGAGATTTAATGTGAGGAATATTAAGATGAAATTAGATTTCATAAAAATCAAGGATACTTTTAATAAATTGAGCGGGATCCCGATAGAGCTTGACCTCAGTGAATACCGCAGGCAGCTCAGATTGATCAATAAACAATGCATGGCCAGGGAAACGGATGCGTCACTGCAAAAGCGATCTGCCGGTATAAAGACCCGGGCCAGAGAAGGAACCCCATTGAATGAGCTTCTAAACGAGGCCTATGCCCTAGTACGCGAGGCCTCCCGACGAACCATTGGTCTATGTCCTTTTGATGTCCAGGTAATGGCCGGAATTGCTATGCACAGGGGAAGATTGGTCGAAATGCAGACAGGTGAAGGCAAGACTCTGGCTGCGGTCTTCCCGGCTTATTTAAATGCTCTGTCCGGACGTGGAGTGCATGTTCATACTTTTAATGATTACCTGGCCCGGCGGGATGCAGCCTGGATGGGCCCGATATACCGGTTCCTTGGGTTAAGCGTCGGGTATATCCAGGAGGGACAAGGACGCAAAGAAAGACGAAAGGCTTATAATGCGGATATCACATATTCCACAGCCAAAGAAGCCGGGTTTGATTTCCTGCGGGATAATCTCTGTTATGAGTCAGGTAACCAGGTTCATCGTCCCTTTCATTTTGCCATTGTTGATGAGGCTGACTCGCTTCTTATCGATGAAGCCCGGGTTCCGCTGGTTATCGCCGGGATGACTGAAGAAGTAACGGCAACTTCTTTTCATCCGGCCAAAATAGCGAGAAATCTTGAACCGGAGATCGATTACTATACGGATGCTGGGAAGCGTAATGTATTTCTAACAGATAAAGGAGTAAAATGTGTCGAAGCTTTGCTCGGATGCGGGAATCTATTTCAGCAGAAAAATTTTGACCTGCTGACCAGGATTAACCTTGCGCTGCACACAGAAGCACTGCTGCAGCGGGATGTGGATTACATAGTACGCAGTGGTAAAGTCGAGATTGTGGATGAATTCACAGGCCGTGTTGTGAAAGACCGGCACTGGCCGGACGGGCTTCAAGCTGCGGTCGAAGCCAAGGAAAAACTGAATTTACAGAAGGGAGGTACCATTCTGGGGTTGATAACGCTGCAGCATTTTATGCGTCTGTATCCAAAGCTCTGTGGAATGACAGCTACTGCTCGATCCGCGGCGTCTGAGCTAAAAACATTCTATGACCTAAAAGTCGTGGTTATCCCTCCCCACAGACCCTGTATCAGGAAGGATCTCCCCGACATAGTATTCACTGATAAAAAGGCTAAGAGCCAAGCCCTGATTGCAGAGATCGTCCAGACGCATTCTACCGGCCGCCCGGTACTGGTGGGAACCGCCAGTGTGGAAGAATCGGAAAAACTGGCAGGAAAACTTATAAAGTCCGGCATAAACTGCTGCGTGCTCAATGCTAAAAATGATGAGCTGGAAGCTGGAATAATTGCCCGGTCGGGTGCGCACGGAGCAGTTACAATATCCACTAATATGGCAGGACGCGGTACGGATATAAAACTCGGGGGAGATGATGAACAGGAAAGGGACAGTGTCGTTGCCTTGGGAGGCTTGTATGTAATCGGCACCAACCGCCATGAGAGCATCCGTATCGACTGCCAGTTGCGCGGACGTGCCGGCCGTCAAGGGGATCCCGGAGAATCCCGTTTTATTATCAGCCTGGAAGATGACCTGATCGAACGTTACAGGATCGACAGGCTTATCCCATCAGGCTTGCGATTAAAGGGAAAAAGCAAGGTCATTGATCATCCCATTGTAAACCGGGAGATCGCCCGGGGACAGCGTATCGTAGAGGGGCAGAATTTCGATATACGCAAAACACTCTGGGAATATTCCTCCTTGGTGGAACATCACCGAAAAAGAATGTATCAACGGCGCCGCGATGTTCTGACAGGAAATTCACGGAAAAGCATGCTTGCCGAGAGTTTTCCTGATAAATATGCGCTTCTTAGTTCTCAACTGGGGAAAAAGCGTTTGTTTAAACTCGAACAGCAGATCAATCTTTTACATATAGACCAGGGCTGGTCCGAACACCTGGCTAAAATCAACGATGTACGGGAGAGCATCCATCTTGTTAGTGTAGCTGGGGAGTCTCCTCTGAATGAATTTCATAGAATAATCGTAGATGCCTTTCTTGACCTGGAACAGATTATCGACAACAGGATCACAGAAACATTAAATAACCTAGAGATAACAGTGGACGGTGTTGACCTGAAAAAAAAGAATCTCAAAGGCCCATCATCCACCTGGACTTACTTGATTAATGACAAACAGTTTGGCTCCTGGGTCAAAATGCTAAATGGAAGTAATATTGGGTTTACCGCAGGCGCTGCTGCCGCTTATAACGGACCGCTTCTTATCGCCCTGAGTATCCTACAGCGTTTTCACAAGAAGAAAAAATAGGAGACTACCAAATTATAGATTGAAACATTGAATACATAGATTAAATCGATTAAAATACTATTTGGCATTAGGATGTTCATAAAAAAGAGTAATCTTATAATTTTGTTTTCCTTGTTTTTCCTGAGTAATTGTGCAAAATCCCCTTTATCCGAATTTAAATTCTACAGATTAATTGATAATCTTAATAAAGAAAATATTCTCCATTCACCACTAATTCAAGTTCCCCAAAAACCGGAAGAATCATCTAAGTTTTTCCCTTTAAAGTCTTACCCAATTTCGGATTTAGGCTCTGGAGACAATCCTTTTGGAATAAAGAGAAAACTAAAACTTGGTGGAACAGAGATAAACGTGCTTTTTTCCCCTCCAAAGAGTAAATTCAGCTTTAATCTTAATATTCCAGAAAATTCTGTATTAGAATTTGGGATCGGCAATGTCAGGGACGAAAACTTAGAAGAACTTATCAAATCTTCTGGAAACGAAGAAAAAGGCACTACTTTTATAGTTTCCCTTAAAATAAAAGGAAGAAAAAAGACAATTTTTCAAAAACACCTTTCATTTCCTTCCAAAGATGAAAGACATTCTTTCTACAAGTATTGTATCGATATTCCTCATACTAAGGAAAATGTAGAGATGTTGCTTGTTACGGAAGGTAAAGAACATAATTTTTCCTTTTGGTATAATCCGGTCCTTTATAGGAATGAAAAAAGCCTTCGTAATGTTATCCTAATTTCCATTGATACTCTAAGAGCTGATCACTTGGGTTGTTATGGATATGATAGGAACACTAGCCCTAATATTAATTCCCTAGCTTCAGACAGCACATTGTTCCTCAATACATATGCTTCTTCGCCATGGACTCTTCCTTCTCACATCTCGCTTTTGACCTCACTGCACGGAGTTCATCATCAAGTCTATTATGACAAAGAGAAAATGGACCCTGCCATCCTCACCCTGGCTGATATCTTACGGCAGAATTATTTTCTTTGTTCTTCTTTCACTGGAGGAGGATTTGTCAGCTCTGTTTATGGATTCTCCAAAGGTTTTGACACATATCGTGATGGAATAGGAGGAATTTTTCAGCAGGATTCAGCTGAACTTTTATTTCGTGCTGTATCAGAATGGCTTGATAATGAGAAAAACAAGAATTTTTTCCTTTTTCTCCATACTTATCAGACTCATAATCCTTATGCCTGTCCCTACCCATATAAAACGATGTTTCTTAAGGAAGGAGCTAAATGGAGATACATAAATTTAGTCAACTATCTTGGTGGGAAGCCGGGCCTTTTTAAGAAAATTACTGAGGGAGAACGCCAGAATATTATCGACCTATATGATGGAGAAATCCGATACACGGATGAAAAATTTATAGGGCCCCTTATAGAGAAACTTAAAGAAATGCAGCTTTACGATCAGACGATGATCATCTTCACCAGTGACCATGGCGAGGAGTTTTATGATCATATGGGATGGGGACATGGGCATAGTCTTTATGATGAATCTCTGAAAGTTCCACTCATCATTAAATTTCCAGGATCGAAATTTAAAGGAAAAGAGATCGGAGATATTGTCTCTCTTGTAGATGTCATGCCGACCATCTTGGAGGAGATGGGGATAGATTTTTCTGATTTAAGTATCGATGGCAGAAGTTTATCTCCTCTGACAAAAGGAAAAGAAAGAGGAGATAGAACATTTTTAGCAGACTTAGGAAGTAATGTTTTGAATTCCCGTATTCCACAGAAAATCTCCATTAATATTGGAAAAAATAAACTCATTCTTAATAAAAGATTCAGCTCGAAAGATCTGGATTTTTTTCTCTATCCTCCTCCTGCTTTAATACCTGTTGAACTTTATGATTTAAAAAAAGATGCGCTTGAAATTAAAAACACAGCTGATGAAAAAGCCGTACTTGTTAATCAGATAATCCAGCAAATTAATGAAATCTACACCAAGGCAAAGAAAAGAAAAACATCCAGACCTGAAATAGATGAAAAATTGAAAGAGCAGTTGAAAGCCTTAGGCTATATTCATTAAAAAAAATCCGCTCGGTATTCCGCTAGAAGAAGGCATGGTCTTTGCCATATTGATAAATATATATAAATAGCATAAATAGTAAATAGGGTCAGACTTATAGTCTAAATAGGGTATTTCTGTTATGTTTGCCTCTGATACAAAAGTATCTGCAAGCGAATTTTGTTTATTAATAAATAGTAACAGAAATAAATCCTCTGTATAATAGTTCTGATAAATAACCAAATATTAACCAAAATGGTATATAAGTTAATTTTACAAGTCCCATTATTGTCCATTTTGTCTTGTATTCCCAGGGACATTTCTTGATAGTAAGCTTCAGTATATATCCATATATAAATTCTCCTGTAATAATGACAAAAAGATAAATAAGGCCTCTAAGTATAAAAGGAATGAATTTAATAGAATTATATAACGGTTCGATTATTAAGCCCAAACCTCCATAAAGTGGAAACATCCATAGGTAAGACCTGCCACTAAAAGAGATGTCTTTATACTTGATATAATCATGTATAGAAGTAAAAAATACTTCAATAGCAATCCCAAAAAAGCTGTACATGAAAAATAAAATTAGATATTTCATAACCAAATTAATAGTACTTTATATTATTTTAGTATATTACAGTTATATGCTCAATACAGATTTTACAGAGATTTTTAATCGGGGACGGTTCTCTTTTGGGAATAGAGTCAGTTACACAGGCCTGACCAACGGACGGGGAGAATTATGCAGAAGCCGAAAAAAGCTGACGAAGAATGGAGTTAAAAATCTGAAGGGATCGCAGCTATACCCTCATATCCATCCTATTCCGATCTGCTTATCTTCTACTAAGTATTGGTTTTAGGGTTTGATGACAAGCGGTTATGTGGCTATAATCGTCTTTATTAATAAATATGAAAACAAAAGAGAGGAGATAGACTATGCCCCGTATAAAACTTAAACCTTTAGATTCATATCCATTTAGCACAGAGATCGTCGTCCGAGTCACTGACTTAAACTACGGAGGCCACCTGGGAAATGACAAGCTCTTAGCTCTTGTTCATGAGGCCCGCGCAGCTTTTCTGGAAGATTTTGATTTTACTGAGATAGACTGTGGTGGTGTCTCTCTTATTATGGCTGACGCAGCCCTTATGTTTCAAGGCGAGGCATATGCAGGGGATACTTTAAAGATCGAGGTAGCAGCTGGAGAACCTACTCGCAGCGGATTCCGCCTGTTTTACCGGATAAACCGCCCTGCCGACAGCCAGAATATCGCTCTATCTGAGACCGGCATGGTCTGTTATGATTATAAGGCCGAAAAGATCAAGCCTCTGCCAGAGGTGGTAAAAACAATCTTTTAATAGCGTATGGCCACTCAAAAACCCATGAGCTCATCACTGCTGTTCTGTTCGTCAACGGTGCGGGCTACTGAACTCAGGTTATGGTGAATAGGGTAGAGTGAATAGTATGGTGGGAAATTCTGAATAGGATCAGACCTATGCAACTCACTGATATATTTTAAATTAATTCTTAAGAATTTGAATTTAACTTGATAACATGTTTTTTCAAGAATTTTTCGATTGCTTTTACAACTTCTTCATTAAATTGAGCAGGGCTTGACGCAACCCAAGTTGCAAAATTTAATAATTCTTGTAAATCTACTTTTATCCATTTTTTATTCATGTAAAGAAAAACCAATAGTGTAGTAAGCGCAATACGCTTATTTCCATTTTGAAAGGGATGATTCTTTGTCATTAAATAGAACAGTATACTAGCTTTAGATATAAAGCCTGGATAAAGTTGTTTGAGAGAAAAACTTTGAAATGGAGTTATGAGGCAACTTTCTAATATGTTAGGAAAACGAGTTGAAAAATTAGGGATAGGCTCATTTAGAGCAAGTAATTCTTTGGCAAGTCTAAATGCGGTTTCTTCAACCTCTATTATTGTAATTATTTTCACTATTCATTTCCTAATTTTATAAGCACATCGCCATATTCTTTGACCGTTTTATTGACAGCTTTTTTAATTATTCCTTTCCAATGGGGGCTTAAAGCATGTCTAAAAACTTCTGAAACATAAGATTTGGGAATTACATAAATATTCCCAATTTTTTTAGCATTAATCTCTCCATTTTTTATTTTTTTATGAACTGCTACCCTGCTAATACCCAAAATGTCTGCTAGCTGAGTAACTGTGAAATACTTTTCCACTCCTATATCGTTCACTTTCATAATATTGCTCCTAAGTATATTTTTACCGTTAACTCTGACTTTTTAAGTTAATAATTGCTAACCAAATATAATTAAGTTAACAACTATTAACTTTACATATATAGGTTAACACATAAAATATGAATGTCAAGTGTCTTTTTTAAAATAAATTTTGTCAGTTAGTCTGATATTTCTTGAGGCTTGAAACAACCTGCTTACGCATATCCACATCTGTGATCGTCAGGGCATAGTTTAACATCCTGAGGGCTTTCTTCTTATCGCTTTTAGCAATATTATTAGCAACAGCAATGAAAACTCTTATGGCGCTGTTTTTAATATCAGTGTTTGGCTCCTTATAATTCCAGAGTATTGGTGCAACATCCCTACAGTATTTTGTTATCCGGCTTAAAGACTCCGGGCTTCCTATTGCAGCCATGCCTTCCAGTGCCCGCTGTTTAAAACGTCCTGAAGGAGCGGCATCAAAAACCAAATGATATTTCGCAAGTGCCTTGTTATAATTTCCCCTTCTAATTTCGCCTTTTGCCTCGTCCAGCAAGACCGCCGCCCTACCCTGGCTTAAAGCTTTCAGTCTCTCTAAATCTGCGGCACTATCCTCTCTCATTACTTCTATGAAGTTAATTACAGGGGCGTTAGCCATGGTTGGATTTTCCTCTTTTGAGGATAGTTCAATCGTAAGAAAATTTTTTACATTTATGTTCTTGAATTCCTTGATAACTGCTCTATTTGCAGAACCTGCATCTTTGAGTATATCGAAATCTTTCAACACAGGTTCTCCCTGAAGAATAATATCAAATACACGCTGGCCTAGTCTGTCACTCGATGAAGCATAAAACCCAAGTCGCACGGTGTAAACGCCCGGTTTCTCACCCCACATATCCTCAATCAATTGGACCTTACAGCGTTTCAAGCCAATGCATCCGGAAGTAAATAGCCACGGTTTATCCGTCCCTTCAAAAGCTGCGTTTCTAAAATCACTACAGAAATAACCCATATCAGTTAAGATTTCATCATTAATATCAAACTTAACTCCATAATTGGGAAAATGATTTGATAAAGATTCAGTTTTCGGATTAGGGTAAGCAAACCAGACAGAGCCATTATTATCCTTCATATCCCCTGGAGCACCAAGATTTATTGCAAAATGCTTGGCAGGAGTCATTGAGCCATGTGTTATAAATACACTCCATGGCTGGACTCTTTCTTCTTTGTGTTTTAAGACTAACGAGCATCTGAGAGGAAAAGAACAGGTGCAGCCTGAGCTTGCTTCAGGAAACAGCAAAAGACCGTTAGCTGGTATCATATTTATCCAGCAGCCGGGGCGAATAGCCCCGAAAAGGTTTAACCCACTATCCCCTGTAAAGTCATAGATTGCCGTGCAATAAGAGCGGTAAAAGAGAGAATGCGCAGAAGCAGAAGAAATGGCACATGTATGGCCTGGCCGCAAGTACTCCCATGGTACTTCCCTGCCTGTAACCGGATGAGAACGCATCTTTATCTCGCCCGTATAAAGGTCACAAACCCGGGGCTCAATGAAAACCCAATTTCCTACTATCACGGGACGGACCCGGCAGTTTATTGGACGAGACCACAGAATATCACCATTTTTAGCTGATAAAGCAGTAAGCCTTTTCCATCGTAAAAGACCATCGCTAAATCTCCAGGCATCGTGGTTTCCTGTGTTTGCAAAAAACAATAAAACACCGTCCTGATAGGCTGATCCCAGACTGTCGCCCCCACAACCGGTAAAATCCACAGGCTTTTCCCAGAGCTCCTTTCCTGAAACAGCATCCAGACATACAACGACTCTTACATCCGCATCCCTGTAGTCTTCCTTTTCACTGCTTTCTTCATAAATTCCCTTTCTTGCGAATTTTTTCTTCTCTTGAAACGCTTTCCTCTTTTGTTCTGCCGAAACAGCACTTTCTGCAAAAAATATCTTCCCGTCTCCCAAGCTAACAGTTATATGAGATATTTTTTTTCCCTGATATTTCCAATAAAGTTTTCCTGTATCAGGGTCCATGGCAAAAACCATGTCGCTTGCCATCATATTCCCTGTTAAAGCCCTGTTCGAACTGTTATAATTTTCCCAGTCAGGAAAATCTGCCATATATTCCCATAATGCTCCTGACCTTTTAAAGTCGGCCCGCAGTCTATCATCCGGCACTGGGTACTTTGATACCAAACTATTGTATTCTTCAATATGTTCCACTGGAATATCATCTTTATTTCTCCATCTTCCATTTTCGATGAGTAAATTCCAAAAGGCAAAATAATTATTATTCAAAGGTTCAGCTCTTGACCCGTAGAGGATATTATTCATGTAAGATATATATCCCCAGCGCCTTGAACTTCCGTCTGAAGGCGGAGGAATTTCGAATAGTTTAATAGTTTTCCCAGTAGCAGGATCCAGGCAGTAACATTTTTTATGAGCTGCCACATAGAGTATATTATCAGTAACTGCAAGATTTCCTCCATCCACATCCGCCCTAGCCCGTACAGCTCCATCAATCTTTCTCTCCCAGAGCAATGTCCCGTTAAAAACATCATAAGCCATAATAACCTCTTCTCCCTGGATAAATACGCGCCCATTGATTGAAACTGGGCTGGCTGCCTTTGCATGACGCTCCACCATTCTCTCAGGGCCCGGCTCTCCAAACCACAGGACTCCAAGCGGTCCTCTGACCAGCTCGTCTCCGGAGCTTGCCGTATTCTGAGGATTGCCATAAAGTTCTGTCCAACTTCCGCTTCCTTCTAACTTTCCCCTGGTTACTTTTGCCCATATGCCACCTTCTTCAGTCACTTCCGGCTCAGGGGCCCCGGATTTTCTCAGCCATTCAAGTAGAACCTGCAAATCGAGCGATCTCTTGCTTCCGGATAGTTCAGCAGGCTGTCCAAAATAAGCCATACCTCCAAATGGTTTTAAAACACGGTATACTTCTTCAGGGGAACTATTTATTTTACCCGAAATCATCGCTTTCTCTGACACAATTAAGTCGGCAAAATAGTCCGGAAGCGTGGACAGGTCCCATTGTTCAACTACTACTCTTGAACCATATATTCCTGCAGAATCTAATTTATGTTTGGCTTCCTTAACCTTCTTGATGTTATTCTCGATACCGATGACTTTCAGTTCGCTGCGTCTGGCAAGCTCAAAAGCAAGCCTGCCTTCCCCGCAGCCGAGAACAAGACAGTATCCTTTCTTTATCCCTGTGTCTTTTATTATTTTTTCTGCCGCTGATTCGTAAACTCCGGTCAGATTGTCCTTTCTATAAGGCGAAGAACTAACAGCAGGGCTGACCTTTTTTCCTCCGGCTGCTCTACCTTTTCCAAAACAGTAAATCCTGCCATTGTCAGTGCTAACAAACAGCTTTCCATCTGCAGCAGCCAGTCCAAGGGCTTTGCCTTGTATCTCAAATCTCCAGAGTTCCCTGCCGGTCTGTATATCCACAGCAAGCACAGTCCCCTCTCCCCCAGCAAAGATTTTACTCCCTGCAAGTATTAAACAACACAGGTCATCACTTAAATATTTCCATCTATAGATTGAAGATTTTAAGCTTTTCTCCTCTTTGGCTAAATCCATCAGCTTCTTCTCAATTTCTTCTACAGCTAAATTATATATTTCTTCTCTTGCTTCCCTGTCAGCTTCCTGGATCTTTTTTATAATTTCTGAGCGTTTATCTCTCAGTTTATGCCGTTCCTTCATCAGAAGGTCCAGTTTACTATTTCTAACAACAATATATTTTTCCCTGTCTAAAGCATAAATTCCTTTCTCAGTGAGCGTATAGGAAACATCAGGGGTTACAATAAGGTCAATCCCTGGAAACCATGCATGCATATTATCCATAATGTTTTCTCTTGCCCCTGTCTGTTCCTCATAGACTCTTTTTGCGGGAGTGCCCGAAAGATCTACTCCAGCGATCAGCTTGTCTTTATTCAGCAGCGCCCATGTGCCGCCAACCTTGGCTCCAGGTAATAGATAATAAAGAAACTCCCCACTCTTTCGTCTAAATGCTGCAGGCATAGCCCTCCCTGAAGGCACATAGAGAATATTCTCTGAAGCTATCAGATAACTCTGGGGCGATATACCGCCGTAGGCAAGTTCATGCTCATGGTCACCGATTGTATCGTTTTTCCATATAACAGAACCATCCAAGGCGTTTACAGCATAAATGTAAACACCTTCATAAGGAAAGACTCCTGCGCCAAAATAAATAATTTCATCATCAATAATTACACTCGTTCTTACAGGCCAGAGAGATATCATTCTTCCGTTCCCGAGTACCCTTTCCTCACGTGGGCTCGCACTGTATTTCCATCTTAATTTCCCGGTTTTTGCCCTGAGGCAATAGACATAACCATCATCCGATCCGAAATAAAGCCTGTTCTTCCAGACAGTCGGAGCATAACGGACCGGCCCCTGGGTGAAAAAAGCCCATCTTATTCTTCCTGTATTAGCATTTAACGCGTAGACTTTGTTATCCACTGAAGAACCAAAATATGCCATTCCCCTGGCTGCAGTAATATGGTAAGCATTATCATAATGCATTCTTTCCATCTCTTCTCCAGGCTCTGGCCAAGCCTGTTCAGGCGGATGAGTAGGCTCAAATGTCCATCGCAAAGCCATGGGGACAGCCAGGGTCTCGGCCGTAATACCACTCCGGGCATTGTCATGCCTGTATGTGCTCCAATCTCCTGTACTGTGAGTACTGCAGCTAGTCGACACTATAAAAAACAGTAAAATTACAAATACAACTACATACTTCCTTGTAAATATTGCCAATTTTGCGGATGATAGTATTTTGTATTTCAATTATATCTCTCCCTTGAATAATCCAGGTACTCCTGGATTATTCATACTTTTGTATATGACCATCTTTCAAATGAATCACATGGCTGGCATAGTTATCTACTACTTTCCTGTGGCTTACAAGAATTACAGTTCCTCCACTTTGGTTATATTCAACAATATACCTTAAAATTTCGTCCACGTTTTCAGGGTCAAGATTGCCTGTAGGCTCATCAGCAAGGATAATTCCTGGACGCTTAAGCATTGCCCTAGCCATGGCGGTACGCTGCCTTTCACCCGTGCTCAATTCTGAAGGCCTATGATACATCCGATCTGACAGGCTTAAGCGATTCAGTAAACTTTTTGCATCTTCTGGACCAAAGCATTTTGTCCCAATACTGGCAGCTAAAAGCACATTTTCGACTGTATTCAAATACGGAACCAGATGAAACATCTGGAATATAAAACCTATGTTCTCGGCTCTAAATTTAGCCCTCTGACTCTTGCTCATCGCATAAAGATTGCGGTTGCTTACTATAACATTGCCTTCTGTTGGGCGGAGCATTCCTCCTATGGAAAACAGCAGAGTTGTTTTCCCACTCCCGCTTGGCCCACGTACAGCAAGAAACTCACCTTCTTTTACGTCGAGGCTAACTTTATCAAGAGCTCTTATATCACTATGCCTTGTTTGATAAATTTTGCTTACCCTTTCCAGCCTGATCATTCTTATCTCTCCCTCAGTGCAACAGCAGGGTCTTGAGTTACTGCCATCATTGCTGGAATAAAAAATGAAAGTGCACAAAATAAAGGAGTAGCAATCAGGCCCCAGTAAAATATTTTAATTTCAGGTGTTATCATATTTGCAGTTACTCTAAAAATATCAGGCCCAAATTCTAAAGCAAGCCATGTGCCTATACCATAGCCAGCCGCCGCCGCAATCAATCCAATCAAAACAGCCTTCCCGAGAAAAAGCACTGCTATCCTGCCAGAACCATAACCAACTGCCCGCATAATGCCTATCTCCTGACGTCTTTCCCGAACATTTATCAATGCTAAAATACCAATCCATGCCATGCTTACAACTACTAAAACCGGGATAATAAATGCGAAGTATTTTTCAGCCATGTATCTCTGCTGCTCACGCGCTGTTGCGATTGCTCGGATCAAAAGCACTTTTGCGTCCGGCAGGACACGCAACAACTGCTCGCGGAGCATGGTAATGGAATCGGTTGCGCTGTTTTTTATAATGCATAAACAATGAAGCGCCTTTATTTCATTGATTCTATTCTCCTCTCCCAGAACAGCCTGCACATCATGAAGATGAGCATATATCCGGATATCATCTTCACTCCCGCTCTCCGGGAGCACCTTTTCTATGGAGAATAAGCTGCCAAGAATATCCGTTTCTTCGCCTTTTTTAAGCCCCATTCTTCGTGCTACTTCAAATCCGACATAAACATTTCCTGGCTTGATTGAAAAAAACATTGGAGTTTTTTTCCTTCCAACAGACGGCACCTCCGGGGAAATACCAGTCAATATGACATCCATATCTTTCCAAATGATTCTCCTCTGAAGAACAGCTGTTAAATGGGCATAAGAGAGGCCATTAAAAGAGGCCAGCTTGTATACATGGCTCTCTGGCATTGTGTATTCTGAAAAACCTGTTTTCCAGAATTCTGCCATATCTGTTTTTTCCGGAATGATTCGGAGATTAAATCCTATATCCCGCATCAGCCGAATAGTTTCATTCTTAGAAGCTTGACCCGTTGTAAAAAAAGAAACAAATATTGAAGTAGTAATCACAACAGCCAGCAAAGTCAGGGTAAAATTCAGTTTTCTTTTTATTATTTCCCGGAATATGAGTTGAAAAACCGTCATGACATCTTTCTCCTTGCCCAGAGCAAAACAAACCCACCTCCTGCCAGGACCAATAAAACCACTATCCCAATTAAAGAGAGTAAAATTTTTAAGTTTAAGCCTGATTTTGAATTTGAAGATACCGGAGAAATGAATTCCTGGAGCCTAGCAGGAGAAACTCTAGCAACTGCAACTCCGATTCCAAATTTTAAGACTTCCTCGCTGTACCTGTCTAGTGTATCTTCTGAACCCCAATCATCTTCCTTCCCAAGGGAAAAATCGAAAGACATAATACTGCTTATTTCTGTTTTTACCATCGGGTTTTCAGCATCAAAACCAAGAAATCTCACAATGTCAGATTGAATCTTTTCTCCCCACTTGAGAGGAATCATTGTGCCCATCATCCATTTCTTATCCAGTCCGCACTCACATGAAAGGCCGATCAGTGATAGGATATTAAACATCTTGCTTCTTGTAAGCTGTGTTCCATAAATAAGAGGCCCGATCTTCCGTCCTCTCCCGTAAATAATAGCTACACACGGTCCTCTCACCTGATTTACATCAAAACCAAGACTCCAAAGCAGTATACTTTCATCAGGGACCAGTTCCCTTTTCACTGAAATCAAGAAAGGCGGTTCCTCGATGCGCTTTGGCAGCTGAGGCATTATACTTGCAATTTTTTTCATGGCACTTTGTACTACGGCATATGCATTATTGTTTTCAGCCTCATCACTTCCCTCAATCAAAAGAAGTACACAGTATGACTTGATAATATGCTCTAATATTTCCTTTCTTTTAGAAGAAGTCACAATGCTTTCAAGTGTAGATCTGATTGATTCTTTGAATGTTTTCCCAGGAAGTGATATTGGAAGAACCATTGACCTTCCGTTTGGTGAAATCAGAACAGTGGCAGGGAATGATTCTATCTCCCACAAATGGAAATACTCCATTGCAGGATGGTCTTTTCCCCTGTCTGTATTGATTATTTCAATTTTTACGTTGCAATCCATGAAAGTCGCGTAAGATATTTGCTCGAAATCTGAAGTAAATTCTGCAGGAGTATCATCCTGGATAAAGCAGTATAATCTGTATGGAATTGGAATGAGATTAACAAAACCTACATCACGCACATTGTATATACAACCGAATAATTCAAACGTTCCGAGACAACACAGCAGAACAATCCCCAAGACTAGTTTGATTCTCGTTTTTCTCCTCACTCCCATGGGCAATACACATTAAATCACACAAAAAAATCCGACTAAGGAAAAATGCTAGGTACCGTTTTTGTACCTGGTACCTTTTTTATCTCCCGGGGCCCTTAAGTACTCGCACAGGAAGAGTAATAATAGCTTTAAATAATCCGAATACTGCATTCACTGTAATACCAAGAACCCGGAAAGGGATTAAAAGGAGCCATACGATAGGATATAAAATAAGAGCCAGAAGAGCCAAAGGCCAGCAAAGCACTAATAGAATTAGCCATAATAAAAATTTTAATATCATTTTAATTTAAAGTTTAACAGCTTGAAGTTTTTTCAGTACAAATCAAAAATTATTTTACAAGTCTTAAAGTCAACGGATAACGGTATTTTTCGCCGCTGTTTGCTTTGATAGAAGCGATAATTACAAACACAACATCCAGTATTCCCAACGCGATTAAAAGAAAAATTCCGACCACTATAACAATGAGAATGGCAGAAACAAGACAGTAGATAGACATTGATATCTGGAAATTAAGGGATTCTTTTCCCTGGTTATCAACAAATGGAGATTCATCTTTTTTAATCAGCCATAAAATCAGAGGACCGAGTACGTTTCCTAAAGGAATTATTAATCCAGCCAGTGCTATTAAGTGAGCACCCATTCCCCATGATTTTTCCTGTGCCTCAGTCATTTTAGCCATTTATACCTCTCTTTTTGGAATACGGAAATGGGACTATCTTTTTCCATTAATTTCACTCTCTTTCAATATAATCTCCCAATTCCTTTAAAATTTATATCACATGAGAAATTTGATGTCAAAACAAAGAAACTCATTTCTTTTTCTCTTCGCTGAAAAGACCGGAAGCTAATTCCTTACACATTAAATCCGGACTTTTCAATTTATGGATTCCTTCAAATAAATCTTTAAGCTCGATTATTTCTTCAAGGAGTATAAGATTTACTATCTGCTTATTTTCTGCAGCAGTATTGAATTCAATGATTTTACCTTTCAGAAGTAGAGTTATAGAGATGTTTTCTTTTTTAATCTGGTAGATATTATCTTCAAAATTCAACTTGTAAGCAAAAAACTCCTCATTTCTAAAAGCCTGGAGTATTCGGGAGCAAATAAACTCGGTTATACGCCCAGAAGGAAATTCAAGCTCAATATGACAACCTTCATCTTTTTCTTTAACCGATATCTTATTTCGCAAGCCGTTCCCGCCTTTAAAGCTTTTTATAAGCACAGGGGGAGCAATAACACTGGCAACCAGAAGGGTCATTATGGCTACTCCAAACATATCCTGCCCGATGGCTCCAGCAGCAAGTCCTATGCTCGCCACTATCAGAGTCACTTCACCCCTGGGAAGCATTCCTGCCCCAACTCTGATAGCTCCCCTAAGATTAAAACCCATGATAAAGGCAGGTAGACCGCAGCCCAATAATTTCCCTATTATTGCAAGAGCTGTGAAAACCAGTCCAAAAAGAATAATTCCCTTCATGGCAGAAAAGTTAACCATCATTCCCATAACACAGAAAAATACGGGAACGAGAAACTGGTAAACCCCATGCAGCCTTTCCCGAAGTTCATTAGATATATCCGTCTGCGAAAGGGAAAGGCCCATAATATAAGCTCCTATGATCATTGCAAGTCCTGCCATTTCGGCAAGACCGGCAAGAAAGAGTGCAAGGCCAAGCGCCACACATGCAATGGCATCATTCGACCTGAACCATTTCAATCCTTTTGAAAGCCGTTTTGCAAATATTATGCCCAGAACCGTACATCCCAACCAGAACCCAAAAGCCTTAAGTGCAATAACAGCAATTTTCCCCCAATCGATAGACGCCCCTTTTAATCCTATCTTTGAAATCCCCACAACAACAGCAAGAAGGACAATCCCCAGAACATCATCCAGGACAGCCCCTGAAAGGATGGTAACTCCTTCAGGTGAAGACATCTTGCGTTTTTCGCTCAATATACGTGCCGTGATGCCTACTGATGTAGCCGTGGAAAGAGTACCCATGAACAGTGCTGTCGGAGACATGAATGAATTCACATTGGGCAGCAGCAGGACAGAAATCATATCCCCTAGGAAAAAAGAAAGAACAACTCCTCCTATTCCTACCATTGAACCCATAAAAGAATACCTGAGAAATGTAGGAAGGTCTGTTTCTAAACCTGCAAGGAAAAGAAGGACTATTGAGGCAATAACCGCCAGACCGTATAGTTCTGGGCTAACCGGAAGAAGAGTCTCTGTTTCAGGAAATAGAGGTTGCTTTAGAAGTGGTAGAGTAATTGAGCCAAGAAGGTAAGGTCCAATAATAATTCCGGCGACAAGTTCACCAAGAACCTTTGGCTGTTTCAGATAACGGCTGAAAATAATTCCAACAACTCTAGCCGCAATCACAATCAGGGCAACCTGAAGAACCAGATGAGTCATCAGATGACTTATATCAGGACTTGCCTCATCAGCGGAAGCCAATAGAGTTCCTATACAAAACAATGTAAGGAACAAAAAAGAAAAACACCTGAACAATTTTTGCCTTCCTTTCAAGAAAAAACCCTGATTACTTCTTCCACCGTCCTTGCTGCAAGAAGCATCTCTCTTGCCTCAGGCTCCTTTAGCAATTTGCTGACTTCCGCTAAAAATTGGATATGAGGTCCGGACCGACTTTGAGGGGATACGGTCACTATAAAAATTTTAGATGCTTGCCCATCCATGGAATCGAAGTCCACTCCTTCTTTTTTCAATGCAACCGCTGTAATCAAATGATCAACCGAATCTGTCTTCCCGTGAGGAATGGCTATCCCGTTTTCCATCCCTGTAGACATCTTTTCTTCTCGCGTTAAAACCGCCTCCAGAGCTGCCTCTCTATCTTTTATTTTGCCTGACACTACAAGTCGATCTATAATTTCCTTGATAATGTCTTCCTTTGAACTGGATTTAAGATCCAAAAAAACATTCTCTTTACCCAATAATTTCTTCAAATTCATCTTCATTTCTAACTCTCAAATCTAAAATAGAATACCAAATTTTTAAAGTCAACTGCCCATGAAAATCTAAAAAATCAAAGAATTGGTGATCATTTTATCCATTAATCCACTGACAGTTATAAACCGCATATAATAAGGCATAAAAAGCGAAACGTAAAGGGCATTTTTCATGAATAGAATAAAAGATAAATTTCTCTCTATTTTTTATAGCCAACTGGCATGATAGACAGAGGCTCATGACGTGGTAAAGCACTTATCACCTTTGCAACTTCCTGATCATTAAATGCCCCAACAATCCCTGCTCCTAGGCTAAGCGATCCTGCCTGAAGGAATATGTTCTGGCCTACATGTCCTACTTCAATATGGGCATAACGGATACCTCTATTCCCGTACTTTTTGTTTATCCGCTTATACTCCGCTGTAATCACAAAAATTACAGGGGCTTGAGTCATCCAGTTCTGTCCGAGCACTGCCCGTGCAAGTTCACCTTTTTGATCCCTCTCCGCTAACTTGTCAATAGAATGATTTTCTGGAAGATATCTATACACGCCTTCTGGCAACCCTTTTACTCCTTTTTTCCCGATAACAACATAAACATCCAGAGGATATAGGGCACCTCCAGAAGGAGCAGAACGCAACCCCCTTCTCGTATCCGTTATGCCCTGAGCAGCCCACAGAAGCTGCGATAAATCAGAGACAGTAATAGGATCCGGTTTAAAACTTCTGACAGTGCGTCTGTTCACGATAGCCTCTTCAACGGATATTTTCCCTTCCTTTGATGGTAAAGGAAGCATTATTTTTTCCTCCTGCATTGTATTTGCAAAAATTGTTATCATAGATAATAAAGCAAATACTAAAATAAATCCTGTGACTTTCATATTAGTCATTTTCTTAAACCTCCTCCCCATGACAGAGATCAAAACAGGATAATATATTAAAGTTTTACGATAGAAATTGATGAAACAGATCCTTTGCCATTTATTTCTCATCCCAGCGCTACAATTTATTATAACATAAAAGCATAACTGTTTATTCCTTTTAAAAAGATGAAATTATCTTGATTTTTTTTACATCCTGCTATACGTTAAATCTGAAAAGTTAATAATCATAAGGAGGACTTGGCAATGAAACGAAAAATTATTTCTCTTATTCTTATTTCTATTTTGTTTTTATTTGTAACAGACCAGTGGGCACAGGACGACTGTTCTAACTTTCTTGTGACAAAGGGAGCCTCGAAGGACGGTTCAGTAATGATCACATATACATGTGACGGGGAATTTCTGCCGCATCTTGAATATGTTCCTGCCCAGGATCATAAGCCGGATGAGTATATCGAAATAAGCGGCCGGGACGGCAAAATCAGAGGAAAGGTAAAGCAGGTTCTTCACACATACGCGGTCGTCGGATTAATCAACGAATACCAGGTTGCAATTGGCGAGACTACATTCGGAGGCCGCAGAGAACTGCGTAATCCGGACGGACTGCTTCATTATTTCTTTATGATGAGGCTTGCCCTCCAGCGTGCAAAAACAGCCAGGGAGGCTATAAAAGTCATGGCTGAACTTGTCGAAGAATATGGATATGCAAGTACAGGGGAATCCTTTTCAATAGCCGATAAGGAAGAAGCCTGGATAATGGAAATGATCGGGCCTGGAGCAGGAGGAAAAGGAGCTAACTGGGTGGCACTCCGAATTCCTGACGGGTATATCGCTGGCCATGCAAATATGTCCCGCATAGGCGAATTCCCGCTTGATGATCCTGAAAACTGCATGTATTCCAAAAACGTTATCTCCTTTGCAATAGAAAAAGGATACTATGATAAAAAATCTGGAAAACCTTTCAGTTTCAGGTATGCTTACTGCCCCCCTGAACCTTCCTCTCTCAGAACATGTGCTTCCAGGGTCTGGAGCATGTTCCGCAGGAGCGCACCATCCATGAATCTGTCTCCGGATTTCCAACGCGGTGTGAAGGGAGCAAAACCGTACCCCCTGTGGATCAAACCTGATAAAAAACTTTCTTTGCATGATGTTATGAATATTATGCGTGACCATTATGAGGGGACAGATTTTGATATGACAAAAGGCATAGATGCTGGACCTTTCGGGTGTCCTATCCGCTGCAGAGGACTTACATGGGAAGTAGATGGAGTTAAATACAGTTGGGAGCGTCCTATTTCCACACAGCAAACCGGATTTTCTTTCATTTCACAATCACGTGGATGGCTTCCTGATGCAGTCGGAGGCGTGTACTGGTATGGTGTTGATGACACTTACACTACCTGTTATATTCCGCTTTACTGCTGTATTAACGATTTGCCTAAACCATTTACTATTGGAAATCTTCAAAAATTTTCATGGGATTCAGCATGGTGGGTATTCAATTTTGTTTCGAACATCGCAAATTTAAAGTATTCTTACATGGTTAAAGATATACAGAAAGTCCAGACAGCTCTGGAAGGCAACTCATTGGCTCTCCAACCTGTTATAGAAAAAACAGCACTTGAGATGTTAAAGTCCGACCCGGAACTCACCGCAAAATTCCTGACGGATTACTCTGTAAGCCGCGGTGAACTAGTGTTTAAACGCTGGATAGAATTGGGAGAATATCTCCTGACAAAATACAACGACGGATATGTCAAAGATAAAATGGGACGTCCCCGCGGAGTCGGATATCCATCCGAATGGCTGAAAAAAGTCATTAAATCCAGACCTGAACAATTCAAATTACCTGAATGAGGTAACAAAAAAAAGCATCAGAACTGATACACAACTGCTGCAGGATGCCACTATCTATCACGGAGTCTGGCTTTCGACGGAAGCCCTGACAAAGCTGGCATAGGAAAAATGCGGTACTGGCGGGACGAAATTGATTTAAACCTCTAGAGAGATTCCTGCTGCTTTTTAAAGGCTTCTTTTTGCAAATTACGTGCCTGCCGGAGAAGCTCTTTCAATTTATCTATAATCATTCTTACCTTGATATTAACCAGTTTCCTCTTCCCTGCCCTCTGACTATAAATATTTTCTTTTAAAAACTTCTTCATTTCTTCGACTGTCATCCACTTTCTTAAAATTTCATCCTTAAAAAACTCCGATTCCAAAGATTCATAATCTTTACTTTTTGCCAGCATATTCTTTTCCCATAGTGAATCAATTCGCCATCTATCAAATTCTTCTGAGTCATCTTCTGGCAAAGGCCCCAGAAGCTTTTTTGCGCTTTTCATCATCTCGTCATAAAAAGCCTCTCCATCTCTCAACAAATTCCTGGCAAGATAATAGTCCGGATAATTGAAATCTTTTTTCTCCTGTAACAAATCTCCAAAAATCTTTGTAGATTTTGTCAAACATTCCAAAGCCTTTGAAGCTTTCAAATGAATTTTAATTTCATCGCGCTTTTTCATCTTGTGCTTTCCCCCACGTAGATTTTTTTAACCAAAATTCATTTTTCTTTCATTCCTGATATATATTCCCATCATCCTGCATACGTTAATATACGAAAACTTATATCATACAAAATATTGCATGTCAAAAGGAACAGTTACCTTGTCAAAGCAAAATGAAAATGTCCAGTTCTTAGCAACGTGAAAGTGTCCAGTTTACTCATTTAATAAATCCTCTCTAGAAAGCAGTTATAAGATCCGGCAGGCATGTTTCTCTTGCCAATCAGGTACCTTTCTATGCTTTATTCCTAGAATCTCCAATATGTAATCAATCTTAATCTCATGCAAGAGATACCTTTTAAAAAGGGACTTAACCTGCTCATTCGGAAATCTCTTATGCAAATGTTTTGCCATGATTTAAAACCTCCTTTTAAAACAGAAGCTTAAATCATAGCAGCATGTAATAGTCCACTTTTAAATTTTAAATCTATCAAAATCAGTCCACTTTTAATTTTTAAATGGCAAAATCTTAAATTGTACTTGACAAAATATAGGATAGATATAAGTATATGGATAGAATAAAATATTGTGCCAATCGGTTGAGCAAAATTTTATAGTTTTAGGAATGAGTATTAAAAAGATAAAAGAAATAACAGGTTTTTCATATTCGACAATTTCCAGAGTATTAACTGGGAAAGCAAAGGAATTCAGGATTTCTGTAGAAACCGCGAAAACTATACTCGAAGCAGCTGAAAAGGTTGACTACCGTCCTAACATCTTAGCTCGAAGTCTTCGTTTAAGAAAGACTATGACTATTGGGCTTATAGTCTCAGATATTCAAAATCCATTTTTTGGGGAACTTTGTTCAAGAATAGAGAGATTGCTTAGGCACTATGGTTACAGTACTATTCTATGTAACACAAACGAGATCCCCGAGAATGAAGAATTCTATCTTAAGATTCTTGTGGACAGGCAAGTTGATGGGATAATTATCGCTCCGATTCATACAGAAGAATGGGAACATTTGGAGAAATTGAGAAATGAAACATCGGTGGTACTAATTGATCGGATATTTTACAGTACTGACCTTCCCTGGGTAACTAGCGACAATACTCAAGCAGCAAATAAGCTGATGAGTGAGTTATTGAATCTTGGTTATAGGCGGGTAGCTTTTTTGGGTGGTGTACCCGAAACTCACATCCACAGTATGAGGTATAGTGGTTATCAGAAAGCATTGAAGAGGAATTCCCTAAGAATTGACAGAAAGTTAGTGTTATTTAAGGGGTATTCCATGGAGGCAGGCGAAGAGATGATGGAGAAGTTGTTGGAGCGGAAGGTAGATTTTGATGCTGTATTTTGCGTTAATAATTTAGTTTTTTTTGGAGCAATGAAGGTTGTTCAGAAATACGAAAAAGAATTCGGTCATAGAATTATGATGGCAGCTTTTGATATAGGTCACTATTCTAATATATTCAAAAGGCCCCTTATTAGTGCTGATCAAGATCTTAAGAAGATATCGAACTCGACAGTAAGTCTCCTTTTAGACAGGATCAATGATCGTCCTCGAAGACAAAACCAGCTTATTATCCCTATATCCGTGAATAAGTACCGGCTAAATGAATAATTTCATTAAGAATAATGGTGTTTTAGATTTTTAGCCTCCGGATATGACCCCCATCAATCAGTTTATTATTTAACTCCTTATGAATATTATCAATACCGGTTATTAAATCATAGAGACAATGTGTCACTAACCTTTTGAACGAGTACAGTGTGTTGATAAAAAACAAGAAATCTTATATCATGTAATGAGATGGATTATTACGATTAAATTTTATACCTCTCATAATTCAAATAGACGATAAAACAATGAGAAATCGAATGACAAAAAATTTGCGTTTGTTAAGCTGGACAATATGTTTCCTTCTTATCTGGACAAGCTTTGTTCCGGCTAAAATTAAACCTAAAGACCTTCCTGAGAATTACCGGCGCTGGATAGAAGAAGAGGTCTTTTACATCATCACACCTAAGGAAAAAGATGTTTTTCTGCAGCTCAACACCGCTAACGAAAGAGAACTCTTCATCAAGGCCTTCTGGAAGCACCGAGACCCCACTGCAGGAACAGATAAAAATGAATTCCGCGATGAACATTACCGCCGTTTGAATTACGTCAACCGACGGTACAAATACGCTGGAAAACCCGGATGGAAAACCGACCGGGGAAAAGCCTATATCCTCCTTGGAGAACCGAATGATATCCGGATATTCCAAAGCAGTGATGCTTATTATCCAGCAGAACTCTGGGCTTATCAGGGCATAAGGCTGCCCGGGCTTCCTTCGGCCTTCAATTTATTATTTTACCAGAAGGGGCGGATAGGCGAGTATATATTATACCATCCTGCGATGATGGGACCGCAAAGCCTTCTGACAAATTTCATGGAGGATCCGACAAATTTTATGGCAGCATATTATGAACTCGAAGAAATCCAGCCATTGCTGGCACAGGCAACAATCTCCCTGATTCCCGGTGAGTCCGTGATACAACATCCCTCAATGCAATCAACGGCTCTTATCCAAAACTTGGATGGGGCTTTAATACGAAGCATCGAGGACAGGTATGCAAAAAAATTCCTAGAATACAAGGATATCGTCGAAGTCGAATATTCAGCCAATTACACGGACAGCGACGCCCAGCTTCAGATCATCAAGAATCCGTCAGGAATCCCTTTTGTTCATTTTTCCCTTGAGCCGAAAAACATATCCATGGGAAGCTACCAGGACAGCATCTACACGACCTTAGAATTCAACGGGATCCTCACGGACACACAAGGCCAGAGCATATATCAGTTTGAAAGAACTGTTCCGTTAAAATTCACCAGAGAGCAATTTGAGAGTATGCGCCATAGACCGTTTATTTTTACAGACAAATTTCCGGTCATCCCGGGTAAATTTCACTTCTCGCTTTTGCTGAAAAATAAAGTTTCCAAAGAGTTCACTTCTTCTGAAGCCAACATTGTCATTGCCTCGGATCCGAAGACATTTACCATGACATCTCTTTTGCTGGGATTCAATGCAACTCAGATGACAACTCCTAAACAATTGAACAAACCTTTCGTAATCCAAAACCTCCAGTTTTACAGCCAGGCCAAAAAATCCTTCGTTACCAAAGATAACTTGTATGTATTCTTCCAGGTTTGGTCTGTGCCGGAAAATCTCCGAAAAAATGGCTCGATACGTTACACCATCTTCAGGGAAGATGTGGAAAAACTCACCATTACCTATCCCGTCAGCAAATACCAGAATTCCATCGATTTCTTGGAGGTTTTTCCTCTGGAAAATTTTGTCCCAGGTTACTACGAAATCAGAGTTGCCCTTCTCGATGAATCCGGTAAGCAAGTCATGAGCCAGAAAGAAATATTCGAAATATCACCGGCGTCATATATCCCGCGTCCATGGATGTTGGCTCAATCCCAGGACAGACCTGACAACCCCAGGACTTTCCATATCCTCGGGAAGCAATTGTTCAATAAGCAAGACTATGAGGGGGCCTATGGACTTCTGGAAAACGCCTATAGTACCGCGCCGGAAATCTTCGAATACAGCATTTCTTTTGCACAGCTAAACTTTCAACTGAAAATGTACAAAGATACCCTGGAAATACTAAATCCATTTGCAGATCAAATCAAAAATAACTATGATCTTACTTTTCTGCTCGGCCAATCCTATCAGGCTCTGAGTGAATTCGGCAGGGCCGCTCGATATTACAACGAAGCCGTGGATACTTTCGGTGTTAACGTCAACCTCTTGAATGCCCTTGGGGAATGTTACCTCAGTCTGGGAGAAAAGGAAGAAACTCTGGTTGCCTTCGAAAAGTCGCTGGAAATCGATCCCAATCAGGAAAAAATAAAAGAAATTGTTCAGTCGTTGAAGAAATAACTATTTTTTCTTTGATTCCATTTTTAAAATATCTTCGATCCACTGGTCCATGTTTTCGAACGGAATCTTCCGAATGGAAAGCACATCCGCCGACAGATTGTATCCAGGTTCTCCTGTCTCCGGGTTCACAGACAGCGGGTTTGCGCCGACGCAAACCAGTTTAAGGTTGTGCTCGCCAGGCTTAAACTCAAACAATCCGATTTTTCTTTCTCTTCGTTGTCCGTAGATATAATCCTCATGCTCGTTCTTGCAATAAATGTTGTAAAAATCGAGACTCTTGTTGATCTTCTCCGAAGGCAATTGATTCACCAAGCTCACCCGGTAGCCCCCGGCAATATGAGATTCTCCTGCTTCGTAGAGTTCTTTATTGTCAATATAGACCTTCCAGATCCCGTTGTCCTTCCGCAAATGCTGAAAAAGCGAAATCGAATAACGCCCCTTTATTTTGACCTCGAACGGTATTTCAATCCAGGAGCCGATCGTGTCGTTTTTAACTCTGAACCAGGGCTTTGTCCAGGTGGCCCGGTTATAGGAATTGACCTCCAGCTCAACTTTATCTGAGTGACGTATTGTCTCGATGACTTGGGGCAGGTGAAGGACGATCTCGGGATTGACACGCTTCTTATAAGGTGGAAATTTACACCACGGCTCGGCAACCGTATCCTGATACCAGAAAGATACAGAAGACCAGTAGTCTGGGCGAGGCTTAAAATGATCGATCAATTCTCCCTTGGAATTCATTAAAAATCCCCTGCGCTCGATCTCGAATTTTAATGATTTAGAGAAGATGATCGGATCGGGGATGTGCCATCTGTAAGCCGTTACCCGGGCATCGGGCGCTCGTGGCTCGAACACAGTGCAGCCGGTAAAAAGACTGGAATGCACACGCATATTCCAGGCCTCGTTGAAGTAATCCTCGGTTCCTGTTCCAAGAATCGAGGGCTCCTCCTCACCGTCAATATAGAAAAAATCATCGCCTTCACCAAACCAGTGACCGATTCCGTTCTGAGAGGAAAGTACGGTGCCCACGTAGTGACCTTTCCCCTCTCCGATAAATACCGTGTAAGGTTTGCCCATCTCAGGAGGATATTCCTGGTGGTAGCGGGCATGAAAGTACATGTCTGTCTCCGGTTCCTGATCATACTTGGACCAATCGATCTGAAAATAGCAGGAAGCCGACTCTTTATCCGACTCGTTGGAAATTGTGATCTTAGCCTGCTTCCGGAAGGGCATTTGCCAGTAGCAGTTATATCCCCTTCCATAAGAGCTCACTTTGACCGGCAGGGAATCGACCACAGCCCTCATACCGTTTCCGACCGCAAAAAAATCCCCAAAGGGCGCTTCCACAGAGGGGATGTCTGATCCATCCCAATAGATCCGCAGCACGAGCGCTCTGGGGTAACGGATATCCATCGAAGAAGGTACAAGCCATATATGAGTGACTTTCCCTGGTCCTTCGAGAAGGGCGATGGTTTTGGTCTCACCAATTTTAAATTTCATGGAGTCGCTGTTGTTGTATGGATTTCCGCTCGTTGCTCTCATCGATCTCCCTTTCTGAGGCTGAGTAATCAACTCAAGCGTCTGGGCTGAAAGCATTTGAATGCTTAAAGCTCCACACAAAATGAATAAGAACAAAACAAAAGAAAATTTCTTCATTGTCGTTTATCTCCTTTCTTTTAAGTTTACTATATACTATCTTAAAATTGTTATTGATTCATCTTAAATATTTTGAGCTTTGCTTATAAGTGGACAATCTAAACTTAAAAGGTCACAAGAATATCTCTTTCAACTTTCCATCATAAATCTGCGTACACTTTAACGCCAGGGGATTGTCTCTCTCTCCTCCTTTGTCATGGGCGGCAGCAGAGCATTTCCCGTCTCAGTGCGGTGTCCTTTAGTGTCGTGAACGCTGAAGCCTCGCCCGACAACCTTTCCAGACTCTTTGTCAACCCTCCCTCTGATTGAACAGCAGCCATAATCTCCGGCCTTGTTCAAAGCCACGATCTTTAAGCCGAACATAGGCTTTCCGTTATGGCGGTCGATTACTCGTTGACTGACAAACCGACAGGCCTGCTGAGGCGCCATCCCTTCGCGCATTTTTTCTACGGCTAGAAAACTGGCACAAACTTTTATCGATTCAGCTCCGTGCCCGGTGGCCCCTGCGGCTCCAATATTATTATCGACATATAACCCAGCTCCGATTATAGGAGAATCCCCAACACGGCCGACAATCTTGAAATGGTGCCCGACCGTACTGGTGACGCCTGCAATATCGCCGTTAGTATCCAGGGCAAGGACGTTAATGGTGTCTCCCTCTTCGTGTTCGTACTCCTTCTTGGGCGGATGGTAATAATCCCTTTCGCTCAGGTTTTCTTTCCATGCCACCCAATGCTGACGGGCCTCTTCTGTCATGAGATTTTCTTCCTTGAATCCATGCATTTTAGCAAATTTCAAGGCTCCCTTTCCCACAAGCATCAGATGGTCTGTCCGCTCCATCACCAGTCTTGCAACTGAACAGGGAGTTTTGATATTCTCCAATGCAGCCACAGCACCGGCATTGTTCCCATCTGGTCCGCTCATCACCGAAGCATCGAGCTGATGAAACCCCTCCTCGTTGGGATCTCCCCCATAGCCTACCGTCGGATCTCGGGGGTCAAGCTCAGAAACATTTACTGCTTTTTCTGCAGCATCCAGGGGACTGCCACCTTTCTTCAGTACATTCCAGGCAGTGGTCGTGACCTTCTCCTTCACATATGGATTTGTTTTGCTTGTCACAATCAGAGGACGGTTGAGATTACCTTTTTTTGTATGTTGTCCATGTACGAATCGGCCGATTAAAGGAAGACCGATTCCCACACTCGTCAAATTCGTGAAGAATTTTCTGCGGGTGATTTTCTTAGCCATCATATCTCCTCCTTGTATGTTCATGAATAGACTTTCGTCTTTATTTTATCTCCTTCTCCAGAACGATGCAGTCGATTCCGCATCTGTAGCCCTCAGACTCAAGGTTTTTTGAATCAATTGAAAAAGTGAACGTGTTCAAGCCAGTTTTGAGCATAATGCCGGAAAATACAAACTCCTTGGGCGGCCAAACAGGCCTGGGGAACATCTCGACAAATGAGCGGAAGAGATCAACAGGCTCACCGACTGTCTCTCCGTTTACATGAAGCTGAACCATACCGTAGTCGGGAGCCCGCAAGTAATGGATCCCAACTCGGTAAGTTCCCTCTTTTTGGGCAGGAACAGACAGAGAGAATTCTCCCCGCCCACATGAATCAAAGGCTACCATGTAGTCCCCACTCTGGTTGGGCATAAGAAGCTGGGATTCCGGTCGCATCCCTTCGCCTCCTTTACTCTTGAATGAGAGGATTCCTAGGTCTTCTGCTTCCAGAGCGTCCTTGACATACCAACGTCCCTTAGTCGGATCCCATGGCTCATCAGAGGCCAGCTTCTCCAGCCTGGTCCATGGCTTATGGAGGCCTTTCTGGTACCAAAAACCTAGGCTGGAATAATACCCTCGGCCGGTGTTAGGCCATTCACTGATCCAGGGCCAATGCTCGATTTCAAACTTAAAGGATTTTCGGAACGGAATAGGATCAGTTATATGAAACCTGTAGATGCTCAGCCCATCTCCGATTTTCCTTCCCTCATAGGCAGGAGCTCCGAAAAAAGGCTCATCATGAATCCTGAATCCCCACGCATCACAAAAATAATCCTCGGTCCCTGTTCCGACAAATGACAGTTGGCCATCAACGGTGATGATGTCATCCCCTTCCCCAAACCAGCCTGGTGTTCTAGTACGATGGCCCAACACTACGCCGACATAATGGCCTTGGCCTTCGATCTCCACAAGGTTAACTGGTTTTCCGCGCTGGGTAGGATCCGTTTCCTTGAACCGGGCATGGAAATACCGGATGTCCTTGACCGGTTGTCTGTAAGACTGGTAATCGATGTAATAATAAATCCTGTTGCGATGACGGATAGGCACATCTGTTCTATCAAAATAATCAGGAGGGCGAAGATTGCTCAAAGTAACTTTGGCAGATTTATTAAATGGCATGTACCACCAGCAGTTTCGCGAGCGGCCCATAGATGTACACTGGATTGGACAGCTCGACATGGAGGCAACAAATCCCATGGCCACTCCAAAAAAGTCCCCAATCGGTGCCTCCACACTTGGATGTTCACTTCCATCCCAGTAAAAACGGATGACCAGGTCCCTGCCTCCACCTTTATAAGTCGTCCAGATATGGGTGATAGCACCCGGACCTTTTATGTCTGCAATGCTGATTTCTTCTCCCCCTAGAGGAATCGGCACTGTGTCGAGATTGAGGCCGTTTCTGGCAAAAGAACTGACTCTCGCGGCAGAGAAATTCTTGGCCCTGGCCAGCTGCATCATCGGACTATCCGCAAACAAAGGTCCAGAGGGAGGAGAAGGAGGTTCGGGCTCGGGGAAAAGTTTCCCGCCGGTATGAAAGGGAGGAGCTTTCTGAACGTTCATTTGCCCTACGAGGACCCACGATGATAAAAGTAAGATTCCCATGGAGATAACAAAAAGGAACAGATAAAGTGTCTTTACCATTTTATTCATTTTTTACTCCTCCTTTCTTTTTAAACGTTTTTCCTACTTTGGGCAGAAATTCGATTTATTTCTTCTCTTCCTTGGGCTTTTCCCAGTTACCGATCCAGAGGTCCGGATTCCGGCTGTGGCCGTGGACCGACCAGACGTCAAAGGAATCCGGGTTGTAGCGGCCGGGAACCAGATACCGGTACTTCTGTCCCCAGGGGTCCATAGGGATCCTATCCCTTTTAAAATAAGGCCATGGGACTGCTCTTTTTGTCCTGACTCTGTTCATTTCGGCTGGCCGTTCGATGAGAACATCGAGGGATACCGGATAGCAGAGAAAATCTTCTTTAAACGTCTGTATGGCCTTGGCAAGTTCGGCCACCGTTTTTCTAGCTTCAGCCTTTCTCTTGGCAAAGAGCGCAGTTTCTTTTTTTAAATAATCCTTGTACCAGATGCTCATATCTCCCCAAGGTAACATTCTCACCGAAAGTGCATCCAGACGAATGCTGTAACCATTTTTCCCCGTTTTTTCGTCACAGGATAGCGGATTGGTGCCAACACATTCGAACCGGAAGACGTATTTTCCCCGTTTCAAGTCGAAGATACCCAGCTTTTTCTCTACATTCGTTCCAAACTGTTCATTCTCCGGGTAATTCTCTTTCCAACATAAGAACGGGTCCCAAAGGTCCATCCGCGGGTTGAGAACCTCTTTAATACCGGGGCCAATCAAGGATATCTTCCAGATCCCGTTCTCCCTGAACAGGATGGGAAACACAGAAAGAGAATAGCGGCCTTTCTCTTTGACTTCAAAAGGCAGTTCAAACCAGGCCGCCAGCTTATCATTGTACATGTAAAACATTCTCTTCCTCCAACCCGTCCTGTTGGAGGCAGCTTCTGGTTCCAGCTCTGGCGAGGTTCTAATGGGGCATTTTTCATGCGGCAACTCAGCCATCTCCCTGGGTTCGATCCAAATCTCAGGCATCAAACGTTCATTTACCGGTGAAAAAGGCTTCCAGGGTGTTGCAACGGTTCTCTGGTACCAAAAGGCCACGGATGAACAAAAATCTGCTCTGTATTTAAAGTCGCCACGTTCCAGCTCTCCAGTCTTGGGATTTTCTACAGCCACATAGCTCCGCCGTTCGACTTCCACTTTTAAGGATTTCTTAAACATAATCGGGTCCTGGATATGCCATTTAAAACCTGTGATGCGGGCATCCTCGCTGTTCCATTCACGGATAGTTATACCGGCATTAAGGTTGGAATATAGACGGAGATTCCAAGCATCAGAAAAGTAATCCTCGAAACCTGTCCCGACCAGACTGGGTTCTTCTTCTCCGTCTATGTAGAAGTGATCATCCGATTCTCCAAACCAGCTTCCCACCGAGCTGTGGAGGTTGATCACGCTTCCCACATACTGGCCATCCCCTTCCACATCTAGGAGAGTGTAGTAGGTGAATGGCTTAACAGGCCACTCCTGGTTGTACCGTGCATGAAAGTACATTGAATCCGGAGGCAGCTTGTCCAGCTTGACCCAATCGATATAAAAATAATTGGATGTGATCGGCCTTGGCCCTTCGTTAGTCATGGTTAAACGCGCCTTTTTACGAAAGGGCATCTTCCAGTAGCAGTTCAGGGCACGGCCGTAAGATGTCACTTCGATCGGGAGAGTACTGACATTGGTCCGCATGCCGTGACCGGCGGCGAAGAAATCGCCCAGCGGCGTCTCCACAGAAGGAATTCTGGCATCATCCCAGTATATCCGGAAAACCATGGTCCTCGGGTAGCGCCTATCAAAAGCCCCTATGGTGAACCAGATGTGCTGGATTTCACCCGGACCCTCCAGCTTAGCCAGCACAACGGTCTCTCCCGGCTGGATCCGGAAAGAATCGGCATTGGACTCAGGGTCGAAGAGCCCGCTGGAATTTCTCATGCGGCGGCCTTCCTGTTTGCGTGTGATCACGCTGAGCTGGTCCTGGGCGTAAGCTGAGAATGATCCTAAGAGTAAAAGAACAGTAAAAATGAGTAAAGTCAAAGTCTGGATGGTTAATTTTTTTCTTTTCATGGATTCCCTCCGTTTATAATATGGCGGTCCCGCTTAATACCAGTCAATTTCAGGTAAATTATTTTCGCTGCCATCTTGCGTATTCGGTCTAGAATGAAAAGCTGAACCTCCTGTCTCTGAGACACTTCTTTTATGAAAAAAACTTTATTTCTAAACAGTTTTATCAGTTCACGATTCCACAACCCATCGGGAAATCATCCGAGATTTTAACCGGGAGCTTGCCTTTGGGTGAGATCTCTCCTTTGAGAAGTTTGATGAAGGAATCGGCATAGATGGTCTGGTTGCCGTAAAATCCCCCTTCTCCATAGCCGACTATGAATGCGGCCGCCTTTTTAAGGCTTTCAACCAGGTATGGATTTCCGTAGGACATAACCACAGTGGATTTGGGTTTTATCTCGAAAATTTTATTCAAGAATTTGATAACATTTTCTGGAAGAGGGCCATTATCTCTGTAAACATTCCGCTGGTTGAAAACCGAAACCATGACAATATCCACCTCTATTGCGGCCTTTAAGGCCTCTTTGTAAACTTTGTCCGATGTGTCTCTTCTGAAATAAAAGCTCTTGGTTCCGCCAAAAACCTTCTCTAATTTGGATGAGACAATCCTGGGAGCTGTATCTCCGTCCTTCTTTTGAAAGGAAAGGTGTACGATATTGTTTAAACGCGATGAGTCCAGAGGGAAGAATCCATCATTTTTAAGAACAGTAAGGGAAAGGTCGGCAATCTTCTGGGCCAGATCGATATGATCCTGGACTCCGACAACAGAGGCAATCCGGGCTTCATCCACAAATCTGTTCCTGTGAAGATTGAGTCTTGCCTTCCAGTAGAGATTTTTTTTTACCGACTGGTTGATACGTTCTTCCGAAATCTCTCCCGTTTTGACACCATCGACTAATCTCTGTATGGTTTCCACTACGCTGGCTGGCTTGAGAATCGCGTCATGCCCAGCCTTAACAGCCATGATGCAGGCCTTAACAGGTCCAAACCGATCAGTAACCTTCTTATACCACATATCATCTGTGGTGAGAACACCCTGGAACCCGAGCTTCTCGCGCAGCCAAAAAGTCGCCAATTTTTTCTCCACACTGGCCGGAAGATCCGAGCCATCGGTAACTGAGGGTATAGCGATGTGCTCACTCATGATGTAGGTGACTCCCGCTTCAATAGCTTTCCTAAAGGCTAAGAAATCCTCCGCCTCAACCTGCTCTTGTGGTTTTTTGTTGATGGTGAATTCTGTTCCAGGGATCAACTCCACATCCCCGCGCCCGGGATAATGTTTGGCCGTGGCCAGCATCCCATTCTCCTGATAACCTCTGATGTATGCTCCAGCTAAACGTCCTAAAAGTTCCAAATCTCTTCCGAAGGAACGAACACTGAGCACTGGATTTTCGGGCCTTGTCTGGATGTCGACGACCGGAGAATACGTGAGATGGATACCGATAGCCCTGCCTTCCAATGCCCCCACCATTCCAACCTTATAAGCCAATTCCTCCGATCCTATGGCCGAAAGGGCCATATTGGCTGGGAATTCCGTAGCCCCCTGGATTTGCTGTCCCGGTCCGCCCTCAAAGTCTGCTGAGATGAGAAGTGGAATCTCAGACGCTTTCTGGAGACGGTTCAGCAGTCGGGCCGTGTCGTGGGGTGTTCCCCCATAAAGAACAAAACTTCCGACACCATGCTCTTTTACGAGTTTCAAATAGTACTGGAATTTCGGATCATCCTCGGCCACATATTCCCCACGCATCTGCTCACAGATCATCTGCCCAATTTTCTTCTCCAGAGAAAGGGAAGAGAGCGTCTCCTCGGCCCACTTCTCTGCCTCTTTGTGGGTAGCTGTCAGTTGAGCTTCGCTCGATAAAGTTGTTTTCCTTTCTGTAGTGCAGAATCCCAAAACAATCAAAACACATAACAATATTGCCGCATTCTTAGATCTCATATTCACTCCTTTCCTCTCATTTTCAACCAAACATTTCTAGTCCTGGGGGAAATGTCCTTAAAACTGAAACTTTCAATACAACTAAGCACAATCGTTTGCGTATTTCTTCAAATTTTATATATTATTTTTTTCTTTGTCAACCTTTTTGATGATTGGAATAGGCTCCTTTAAAAAAGTAGGCGTCGTTGAATAGAATAAAAGATTTATGTCTTGAAAAAAGAAAAGAGGGCCATTCTCCTTTTAAGAGCAATGGCCCTTTCGAAAAAACTATGTTGTACGGTTCTTCGGTTTCGACTAGAACCTGAACTTCAGGCTGAGCTGTGCAGAACGAGGTGGTTGCGGACTTGTCTGTCTCTGGTAAATATTGATGGGATTGTTCTCATCCACAAAATCACGGCGAATATCATTGCTACTAAAAGAACTGTAGGCACACCAGTTGAACACGTTGAAGAAATCAATAGCCGCTTCCACGCGGAACCTGTCAATGCTAATGCCTTTGGACAATCTGAAGTTGATACTCCAGAGCTGGTCGGTTCGCCTTCCTGAGGTACCCCACTGCTTACCGGTATAGTACTCGTTGTTCGCAACCCACACGATATCGGTAACCCTACGATTGTTGGAGAGAAGACGTATTCGCGCTGCGCTATCATCCCACTCATAATCACCGGTCTCGTCAGAGATAAAGATGCCGTCGTTACCGTTGATGTAGGTGGAGATCAGGAAGTCAAAGGGAAGCCGGTAAAAAGCTGAAAAATGGAACGCCCAACGCCGGCCGTAGTTTTCCATATCCACAGAGCTCGGGCTGGAATACACGAACTGCTTGGGGTCTCCAGGATCCCATTCCACCCGCCTGTAAGTCCGCCACATCAAGGATAAATTGGTCAGGAATCCAAAGCGGCCGATGAAGTTTCTCTTCAGGTTAAACGTCAATCCTTTGTAGAAAAACTTCCAGCGGGGATTATCATACCAGGTCCGCATCCAGATTGTGTCTTCGTCAGGGAATACACGATCAACGAACTGCCCGTTCTCGAAGACTGCGTTCACATCCTCCATGTTGGACATGTGGTTTTGTCTGTAGATAAATGTTGTCTCGAAAGCCAGGTTCCACCCGAGTTCCCGCTCGAAGGAAACAATGAATTCGTCGTTGAACTCCATCTTCATGTCTTTGTTGTAATCGGCATTGTAGGGAAGCGCAGGGTCTGTGTAAAGCTTCATAGCCTCAGGTCCTTTCCCGATGTCGGCGCTGTCCATCCGGTACTGGAACTGGGCCATGGCACGGGAATAGTTGTTGTAGTCACCGGTGCCCACATACTCGAAGTAGCGTCCGAAGTGGAGCTTGAACACACCGACGTTTTTCAGACTATAGGTCAAGCCAAGCCGAGGGGCAAAACCGTTGTCATCAAACTCGACGTTATCACGCATACCTTCATAAATGGCATCCATTTCAACGGGAAGCTCATCCCTGAAGTACATGTATTCACGCTGGTGCTCCCAGCGCAGTCCGAGGTGAAGGGTCAAGCTCTTGCTCAACACCCAGGAATCCTGGATGTAGACGTTCTGGTTGGTTACTAACACTTCGTTATCGTAGCCGTCCTGGCGAAGTCCAGGATAACCATTCCATCCGTAACCTCTGTAAACATAAGGTTCTGTCAAGCCATAGTTTTCGTAGTCCAATCCGTATCTGTAGCGGAAAAACCCTAAATCATCTTCCCAGTACTGTCGTGTTCGGGTTACGTGCTGCCAGGGCCTGACCTCTACACCTACCTTGATCTCGTGGGATCCTGTGTTCCACAGGTCATTGACAAAATGGGTCAGGTCTCCGCTGAAGAGCAGGTTCTCCCGGACAGAGTAGTAGTCCTCCCCATAACCGCCTTCATATAAAAGCGTAGAGCCGCCCTGAAATCTTGCCGTATATCGGCGGCGCGGCACTTGGTTAATAGCCTCACTATCCTGGGGTTTGCTCATGTAGCCTACCATAAAGTTGAAATACGTGTTATCGCTCATGATCCACCGCCAGGTGAAATTAGCCATCGGGCCGCCTCTGGGGCGATCTTGTGCTGTTTCCAGCCTTGCATAGGTTGTACTTGGAAAGCTGTTATTATGTGTTCTGTAAGAGTCGTCTTGGTAAACGGCGGTCAGAGTGTGCTTGGGATGGGCCTGGAAGGTGAGCTTGAAAAAAGGCATATGGGCTCGTAATTCCCGAACGATTTTAGACTCTGTTATTGTATTCGCAAAGACATGATTCAGGTTATCATACTTATAGGATCCCATAAACCACAGCTTATCCTTGATGATCGGGCCACTCAGAGTAATGGCCGGGATGATGTAGCTATCCATCGCAGCTTCCCCCTCCTCTACGTTCGTCCAGTTGAAGCTTTCGGGCTGGAACAGGAGTTGGAATGAACCATGGAGCTCGTTTCCTCCTGATTTGGTGACCACGTTCATGAAGGCCGCCCTGGCATTCCCGTACTCGGCAGAGGCTCCGGCGGTCTTGACGTCGACTTCCTGGATCGCTTCGTAGTTGAACTGTGCGTAGGAAGTTCCGCTCATGGAGTCGTTGATCTCCATACCATCGATCTTGATCTTGGTCTCGTAGGAGTCGTCCTGGTTGTGGTGTGACCAGAAATAGCTCTCTCCCGGCTCCAGCGTTCTAGTGATGTGCCCGGCGTTGACCAGAGGGGAATCTCCCCATCCTCCTGAAACTCCTGGCAGGGTTTGCCAAATATCCGAGAAATTCATCCGCGGAGCGATCGGCACGGTATCTAACATCTGGATGTTTACGTTGTAGGTTTTGCTTGCGCTTTCCGTATCGATGAGGGGCGCCTCGGCAGTGACTTCGATGCTTACCTCTAGCTCTCCTACCTTCATCTCAATATCAGCCGTCGAAGTCTGTTGAACCTGAACCGGGACTCCTCTCAACCAGCAGGTCTCGAATGCATCCAACTTGGCACAGATGTTGTATTTTCCTGGGGGAAGATAGAGAAAACGGTAGGCTCCTTTCGCATCGGTTACAGTGGCTCTCGGTGTCATCAATGCAGCACTCTCAATATCGATGGCCACTCCAGGTAGAGACGCTCCGGTGTTATCCGTGACAAAGCCTCTGAGTGTCCCTGTTGTTTTTTGAGCTTGGAGCATGAGTGGGAGAACAAGGAGCATGAGGAGCGCCAAAATTCCACTAAAGATTTTTGTCTTTCTTTTCATTTTTCCTCCTTCTATACAAAATTGAGTGAATATATTGTTTTTAGTTTTTCCGTTGGGGCACCTCCTTTCGACTCTGGATTGAACTACAATTTTATCCAGATTCACCATCGCTCAATCCTTCATCATAAACATATCTATTTTTTTATTCTAAATCCCAGAACATTTAACTGTAGTAATAAAAAGAGATTTGTTGTAAAATCATGTTTTAAATGCAATCGTTTAGTACAAACGTTTGTCTCATTGATTTAATGTTTCCAGATTTGTTGTTCTTTGTCAAGAAGAAATTGAAAAAATTTTAAAATTGATTGCACTTGGCGAGAAAATCTGTTATTTCGAGTCAAAACCCGAAAATGCCAGCAAGTTTTTACACTGAAAAGGCATGAAAACTTAAGGAGAAACAACAATGAATAAAAACCTCACTCACAGTCAACATCATGTATCAAGGCATATTTATGGAGTCTTGACTATAAAATTCCTTATTTTTATGGTTATCCTTTCTTATTTTGTTCCGTGTTCAGGAGCGGCCCAAGGAAAAAGTTCTCATGAAGCGGTCGTCATTCTAAAGGATGGACTTCTGGGTAAACCGGCTCAGTTCGGACTTCAACAATTTCTGTCCGCTTTGGATCAAAAAGGTTTTTCTTATCTACAAAAGGAAGCAGCAGGTGACAAAACATCATCACTCCTACTAATAGGAACACTTTCCGGTTCAGAAAGGATTAAATCTCTCCATAGACAAAAAAGGTTGGAACTCAATGAGGCAAAAGAAAGCCTATCGGTTAAACGGCTAGATGAAAAGGAGCAGAGAATCCTGGTTGTTACTGGATCAGATGACCGGGGATTGATGTATGCACTTCTGGAAATGGCTCAACAAGTTAATTTTCTGGAGCCAGGGAGGGATTGGTTCTCGGCCATCAAGCAAACCTCGGAAAAGCCGCTGGTTCCTGTACGGAGCATGGCCGTACTTCTCCACAGTGAAGATTGCGAAAAAGACTGGTATTACTCCAAGGAGTACTGGCAGGAATATTTTGCCATGCTTGCCGCCAACAGGTGGAATGCCTTCAACCTAGTCTTCTCCCACCAGACGCCATATCTTTCTCCCTTGTATGCTTTCCATGTCAAAGTCGAACAGCATCCCGAGGTCAAGGCCAAAGGACTGACCGAAGAGCAACGAATCAAGAATCTCGAGATGCTGCGGTACATCAGCTCGTTAGCAAAAAAGAGAGGAATTGATTTCACCATCGGCATCTGGCAGCAGATTGCCTGGGAGGGAAAGCATCAAGGCTCAAAACAAGTAAGCATGGTGACAGGACTTACACGGAACAACATGCATAGCTATACATATCATGCACTTCTCAATCTCCTCACGGAATGCCCAGATATCCAGGCTGTGCAACTGAGGATCAATCACGAGTCTGGTATCGACTACGATGAACAAACCGAATTTTTTCGAAACGCTGTATTCAAAGCTATAAAAGACTGCGGCAGACCCATCCAGCTCGAAACACGAAACGTTGGTCTCTTGAAAGAGACCCTACAAGCGGCCCTGGACATGGGGCTCCCAACGCGGGTGAGCCATAAGTACTGGGGAGAACACATGGTATTTCCCTACCACCCCACCCGAATCATGTGGACGTACAGCTACGGTGACTGGCTTAAGTATCCCCAGCGATATCAGAATCTTTATCAGGTCTGGAGCCTGGGATCCCATCGGCTTCTTCTCTGGGGAGATCCCGAGTATGTACGGCGGTTCACCCCTACAACCATCTTCCAAAACTCCAGCGGCTTCGAAATATGTGCTCCCCTCTCCCAAAAGTGTTACGGGAATCCGCCCGGCGCCTGGAGGATGTTCCGTGATAAAAACAGGGAATACTACCAGTGGGAATTTGAGCGATACTGGAGCAATTACGTACTCTTTGGCCGGTTGACCTACAACCCGGATGAAACCGATGAAATCTGGCTGAGAGAGCTGCGTTCCCGGTTTGGAAAACAGGCCGCTCCTGCTGTCGCCGAGGCCTACCAGTCAGCAAGCCGCGTCATCCCCCTCATTCTGGGCAGCGCCACATGTGATTACAACATGTACATCTGGCCCGAAAAGGATATGGGCGGTTTGATCAATTTCTACCTTCACCTCCAGTCTTTTAACGAACCGCGGATCAGTAATTTCATGGAATTCATTAAAAATTATCTGGAAGGAAAATCTTCTGCCAAATTGACACCCGCGGATATGGCCCAACGGATGGAATCTACAGCCGCAAGGATTGAAGATTTTCTTAATCAGGCTGATAAGTTTGTACCCGATACAAACAAAGAATTCTGGGCCACCCAAAAGGATTTTCAGATTCTCTCTGGCATGGCCCGCTACTTCGCACAGAAAATTAAAGCCGCCTTAAACTTAGGCTTCTTCTACAAACTGGGAAACTATTCATGTCTTAAGCAGAGCATCACCCACGCAGAAAAAGCCTTAGACATTTGGAAAAAGCTCTCGGCTGTTGCCGAGGATATCTACTACCCGAATCTCATCATGGGTCCTGGAAGTTACGGACATTGGAAGGACAACATTGTTTTTGTCGAGAATGATTTGGAACAGCTCCGACATCAAGAAGAACTTTTCAGCATTTTGCAGAATTTCGACTTCGGCTTTGATTTCGGGCCCAAAGCATATACAGATGTGACGACCATCTACACTCCCTGGTACACTAATTTCTACACCATCGAACACCGATTTAACGGCATTCATCCCCACAGCCTGTTCAATCCCCAACAGGGATTCGGATGGAACGGAGAAGTCACTCTGAAGGCAGATCAACCCCCGAAAATCGCCCGTACAGTCTGGCGGGCTTCTAACCTGGAAAACTTGGATAAAATTCCCTCCCGAGCACTACTTTCTGACTTTGTTAAGGGGACAGATCGTGCGGTTTTCCGCATCGACCTTCCAGAAGGTCACTATCAGGCCACACTCATCATCACCGATGAAAGTCTGAATCCCGAAGACCACGGGCCGATGAGTGTGTCGGTTATAGAACGTTTTGGCGAAAGACCCATCATTGAAAATCTTGTAGTGAAAAAAGGAGAGCGGATCGTCAAGCGCTTCAACTTCAACATGGTAGGCAGCCGGTACAGTAACTTCCGGCTTAACCTCAGCGCAGTTCCTGATGCTGATTTCATCCTCAACGGCTTGACCTTTACGAGAGTAGAACCCCACATCGCACATCTCCCTATTAGAGGAGTTTTACCTGGAAAAGATCTTATTATCCAAGCTACAGTGACTCTCCCTCCACAGATCCTGCAGCCTATGAAAGAGAGCTTGTCTATCGCTCGAGGCACCACGTCGACCGTGGAGCCCCCAGAAAATATTGAACAGGTGAATCTTTCTTACTCTGTCGACAAAGGAAAATCCTTTCAGACCGTGAAGATGGATAAGACTGACGATTTCATTTACTCAGCAACGATTCCAGGCGATGAAGTCCAGGAAGGAGAGATATTTTACTTTATCGAAGCTGCTGATTCAATCGGCCAGGTCGTTCATGTCCCATGCAAATCTCAAGAGAATGCTTTTCGAGTCAAAGTGACTTCCGATAGGACGCCGCCAGTTATTACCCACGACCGAGTACTTAAATGGGAGCCTGGAAAACCTTTGGAAGTTAAAGCCAAAGTCTCTGACCATTCACAAATTGACAGGGTTCTCTTTTATTACAGGCCGACCCGCCAGGCCATGGAGTATTCCGTTGTAACAATGAAATGCATGGGTAAAGGCTTATACTCAGCGACAATTCCAGAAGAGGCTTTCACCACCGAATTCGACCTCATCTACTATTTTGAGGCAATCGATGAGTATGGAAACGGCATCTTCTATCCGGACCCGGATAAGGAAGACCCACATATTGTCATCAAAATAAGAAGATAAACATAAATTGCCGCACGGAATTAGGAATGGTATAATTCAGCTTTCATACCACAGAATTTACATCTCTTTTTCCACCCACATGAGCTTAGCACAGCGCATGCCCTCAAGTGATCCCTGTTTTAAGGCAAAAATATAGTACTGGCCTTCGTATAGGACGATCTCCGGAGCGGCCACTTGGAGGTAACCGATAAAATACTCCTCATCCTGGTCGATCCCGAACATCCTGGGATCCTTCGAGTGATAGACGCTCGTTCGGGGAATACCCCGGTTGCGGATGTCGTCTTTTTCCCGGTCGTAACGTCCGTACGTCTGGGTTTTGAAAAGATAAAAATCATTCTCTCCCAGCTTAACCACATGAGGACACTCTGACGATCCTGTCCCAGTACCCGACTGTCCACCAAAAGACACGATCTGTGACTCACTCCAGTTCTTAAAATCTATGGTGGTCCGGACAAAAACCTGCCCTTTTAAGACCTTGCCTATTCCCTCGGTACGGGCGGTGTAATAGGCATACCACAGGCCCTGATGCTGGAGAAGCATGACATCACGGGTATGGGCTTCCGGCCCTTCTGAAAACATCCCTGTCTTGCTGTTCTCTTGAATGACACGTTTGAAATTCTTTCCATCTTTACTTACAGCATGACAGATGTTCACCCAGTCACCGTAGAAAATATGGTAGGTGTCTCCGATCTTGATAACATGGGGAGCTTGGAGTCCGCCAGGCGTTTCACTCAATGAAGGATCCGCATCCATGGCGATTCCCATGGGTTTCCAATCCGTATCCGTGGGATGTTTTCCTTCCCATCGGTAAAAAAACCGCGTTCTGCCTTTCTCACCCCCTGCGGTGGTCTTTCGGAAACAGGACCACATCTGCCAGGTACCATCTGAGGCCTGCCAAACAGCAAAGTCAACGGGTTCCTGCCTTTCGGTGGCGTATTTGTGGTCCATAGGGTTTCCGGTCACGTCCCACCATTCGCCGTCGATGACAGGCACTAGAAGCGCTTCCTTTTCTTCAACGCTCTGGCAGGCAAAGCACAAAATGACCAAACAACAGAGTAGGATGAGTTTTCTCTTTCCTAACATGGTTTCACCTCTATTAAGATTTTTATCAGACATTTCTAATCAAGCTAAAATCGCCGACTGCGGCCGCACGGAGGATCGGTCCCATGTACTGGTCAACAATCTCGCTGTTTAAAGGAACAGGCATATTCTTGAGCTTCATCTCAAGCTGTGGATTCTTTGCTGCGGTAAGCGCTCTTTCGATGTGGACCTCGCTAAATCCCTGGATTTCACCCAAAGTAGCAGGAAATCCAACTTTCTTTGCCAGGTTTATCATGCCCTTAGCCACTGCTACGGCCAGCTCTCTTCCCTTGAGGCCCGAAATCTTCTCTTCCATTAAACCATATTTTTCATAAATCCTGCCTAGTATCTGGAGCTGCTGTTGAATGGCAGGGCCAAAAAAGACAGTGTAATAGGGATTCATGATGGCACATGCCCGGCCATGGCTCAGTATATCGACCAAGGAAAAACTGGTAAGATGAGCGCCACTTGTCCCACCAACCATGATGGCATATCCACCTAGATCGGTTCCTAATCCCAGAGATTCCCTGGCATCGATATCCCCTCCATCAGCCACAGCTTTCTGTACAGAACCTATGATCAACTCGATACAAACCTCAGCAATTTCGCCAATTTTATCAAAATCCCCTCTTTTAGCCCCGTAAAACACTTCTAAGCTATGGGCGATGCCGTCAAAGGCTCCGTCTAAGGTGAACTCTCTGGGCATTGTCGTTGAGAGCTTGTAATCGAAGAGGGCTCTTGGAGGTACAATGGCCTCATCGACAATCAATTTTTTTTGGGCTTTTTTTATATCAGTGATATTAGAATATTTAGTCAAATGAGCCGAAGAGCTTGCGGCTGTCTGGACCGCGATCAATGGAGTCAGTGTTTTCCCGTAGCATCTGAGCTTCTCAGTGACTTTACCTGTACCGAAATAATCTTCCACATCCCCACCTAATGTGGCAATTACATTGGCAGCTTTGGCAGCGTCGATTCCAGAACCTCCACCTACGACAACAATGCTGTCGGAATTTGCTTTCGATATCTCCTCTGCAAGCCTTGGAACATCTTCCCGGGGAGCATTTGGTTTTGCACTGTCTACAGGACCGATTATCTTGATGCTTTCTCTTCTCAAGAAAGCAATAATGTGCTCTAGCTCTACCTCATTCCGCTTTCCCAAATTCGTGATCAAAAGGCACTGCTTGCCATAGGGAGTTACCTGTTCACTGATTCTATCCAGACAATTGAGGCCAAAAATATATTTATCCCCTTTAAACTCGTTTAATAGCCTTTTTGCTTTTTCCTTCAATTCTTTCATTCTGTTATTCTCCTTACGAGAATGTTTTTTCAGATATTCCATTTTTAAGAGTCCTCATCTATTATTTTTGCTCATACCTTTCCGTTTAAGCACCAGTTTTGCTGCACGAATAATATCCTGGCATGACATGCCGTACTTATCGAGTAATTGATTATAATCCCCAGATTCTGCGAATACATCGGGTATACCTATCCGTTCAAGCGGAGCCGGTATTGAAGAGCCAAGGACTTCGGCCACAGCCGAACCCAATCCCCCAATGATATTGTGCTCTTCAACGGTCACCAAAGCCCCAGTCTCTTCTGATACTTTTGTGATTGCCTCACTGTCTATGGGCTTTAGGGTAGGAACCTGTAGAACACGGCACTCAATCCCTTCTCTTGCCAGTTCGTCAGCGGCACTCATTGTTCTTTCCAACAATATTCCGGTAACCACCAGCGTTAAATCTGAACCTTGTCTTAAAACATTTGCTTTTCCTAGTACAAATTCATAATCCTCATCAAAAAAGACAGCGACTTCGTTGCGACAGAGTCTGAGGTAAATAGGGCCTTGAATGGATGCAATACCCCTGACCATTTTTTTTGTCTCTATAGCATCAGTGGCTACAACCACGCTTATGTTCGGCATGCTTCTCATAACAGCTAAATCGAAAACAGACTGATGGCTGGCCCCATCATAAGAGTCTGACAGTCCTCCATAAGAGCCTATGATCTTGACATTCAAATTGTTATATGCCACCGAACTCCTTATCTGTTCACAGGCCCGAAGGGTAGCTAAAAATGAGAATGTATTGACAAATGGAATCAATCCCACTGAAGCAAGTCCTGCAGCTGCATCCATCATATTGGCTTCCTGGATCCCAAAGTTAAAGAATCTATCCGGAAATTGTTTGGCAAAGTAGATGGTTTTTGTCGAGTGGGCGACATCACTGTCGAGGACAACAATATCTGGATTATCTTTTCCCAGCTCAAGAAGTGCTTCTCCATAAGATTCCCGCATGGATACTAGTTTATTCATCTTCTTGACCTCCCAGTTCTTTCAATGCTCTCCAATATTCCTCCTGATTGGGAGGTTTTCCGTGCCACTCATGAGTGTTTTCCATGAAAGAGACGCCTTTGCCTTTTATTGTATTGGCAATAATAACCGAGGGATCCCTCAAGTTCGCTTTCGCCCATCTAATAGCTTCCAAGATTTCCTTGATGTTATGGCCATCGATTGTTTTTGTTTTCCAATTGAAAGCTTTCCATTTCTCTACAAGAGGCTCTAAAGGCATGATCTTCTTAGTAGGGCCGTCCAGCTGGACTCTATTTCTGTCGACAATAACGGTTAAATTTGTGAGAAAAAGCTTGTCCGTCGCCATAGCTGCTTCCCAATTTTGGCCTTCGTTTAATTCTCCGTCTCCCAAAAGAACATAGACATTAAAATCCTTCTTTTTCAATCTCGCTCCGAGAGCCATCCCCATAGCGACGGAAAATCCATGGCCTAAAGAACCTGTGGAAATATCAATTCCTGGCACTTTGTTCATACAAGGATGACCCTGAAGAATACCTCCGGTCTGTCTGAAATCACTAAGGGCTTCGGGTTCGACAATGCCTTTCAATACCAGTGCAGCATAAATTGCGGGGGCACAATGTCCTTTAGATGGGACAAAACGATCCCGGTCAGGCCAGTCTAGGTTATCTGGATCAATCCTCATTTCACTGAAATAGAGCACAGAGACGATTTCTGCCACAGAAAAAGACCCACCGAGGTGTCCACTCTGTGCTTTGTAGATCATCTCAAGGACATTTCTTCGGATTTTGTCGGCAATTTTCTGTAAATATTCTCTTTTTTCGGGTGTTAAGGTTTCCGCCAAACTTTTACCTCCTTTTCAAATCAATGATTATGATAACAGTATTTTCAAATAGTTAGCTGCTCGCCTTGCAGCCTCATCTGGAGTGGGATGCGGTAGAATCTCTGCGGTCACATAGCCCTCATACCCTGCTGCCTTTAACACATTGATAATATTGGGAAAATTCAAATGGCCCATGCCTGGAGCCAATCTGTTGCTATCGGCAAAATGAATATAAGCGATGTGGTCTTTATAGTTTAAAAAGGTTGCCTCGATACTGGATTCTTCGATATTCATATGAAAGACATCAGGCATGATCTTTATGTTGGGCCGGTTGATCTTACTTATAACCTTAAAGGCCTCGTCTACCCTGTTAATAAAATTCAGTTCGTAGCGGTTCACAGGTTCTACAGCAATCACAACACCCTTAGGTTCTGCATATTGAGCAACAACATCTAAAGAATCTAAGAATCTGTTTTCTGAAATTTCATAGGGTTCGTTGGGTTCTATGGACCCCCGAACTCTCCCTATATTAACCATAGAGCCAAAGCGCTCAGCCAGGTCAATCAATGCCTTAATGCGCGCTATGGCCTTATCACGAACCTCCTTATCCGGGCTGGAGAAACACAATGAACCCTGGGCATATACTTGACCTGAGGAAATCATCGGTATGTCTAGATGGAATTTCTGACAAAGATCATCAACGGCCTCAACTTTGACCTGGGAGGAATCTAAGAGAGCCATTTCTACACCATCAAAGCCCATATCATAGGCCTTCTTCATAGATATCTCTATGTCATCCCGGAATACAACAAAAGCCGATGGAAGTGCCACTTTAGGGGCAATGGCAATACCTAATTTCATTTTATCCTCCTTAAAGAAAAAATCAGAAAATTTCAGCCACTATGTTTTTCAATTCACAGAATTTTTTCAACTCTGCAGCAAAATCACCTGCTACGCCGTGGATATGGTTGCTTCCGAGGTTTGGTATCAACTTCTCAGGAGAAACAGACAGTTTGACGAACAGATGCGGCCATGCCGGACATGTCTCATCTAACTTTTCGATGGGGAACTCTTTCACCTCGCCCGAAAATATGGTCATATGGTACTGGCCAGCCTTTCGGTACAGCCTGGCAAAAGTCATTTCGCCTTCTCCTGCGATATATCTCACGTGGCAACCGCTCCCTCCGTACTTTTCGATGACCGGAACCAGAGAGACTTCCTTTAAGTTCTCTGAAGGATTTTCTGACCGCTTGGTATACCAGGTAGACATGGCACCACAATTACATAAGACCATGATATTATTTTCAGAATCAAAGTGGCGTAAATCTGTAAAAATGACAGGCTTTCCCGATAGCAGTTTTAATATCTGCATAGTTACAGCGGCATCAGCATCTGCTTCACAGGAAAAGACAAAAGGCTCCTTCTTGCCATCCCAGTCATAGGGATCATTCATGAAGGCTGCACTCAGACACTGCGTAAAATAGTATTCACTCATTTCATAGTGGCATTTGACAGCGACAAAGTCGAGCTGTCTTTCCTCGATTATTCTTTTAGTGGCATAGTAATTTCTGATCTGATCCTTAAGCGACTCCTGCGTTAATTTTTTTGAATCAAACTCAATGGATTTTACATTTTCTTCCAGCCAGTGGAAGGCATGATTAACCTTCTTACTAGTGACTTGCGAAGACCTGCGGACTATCTCTAACTGGTCAACATGATCAACATCTATACCAAAAAGGGAACTGTAGACATCCGGGGAAGCCTCTCCAGTAACCATACCTATGCTTCTTCCTCCTATTAAACCCAAAACGCGGCCTCTCAGGCCGTTGATGGCATGGGCTGTCCGGCAGAAAACTAGCAGCTTATCCGTTACGTTTTTATCATCTAAGGACCCGTAAACTTTTTCGCAAGGAATGCCAACCTGCTCAAGGGCGTTGGAGGAACCGAGCATTCCCCCTAAACCAGGCAAACCGCCGAAAACAGGGCTGAACGCCAGAAATGGTGTCTGAGCAAACTGACAAGCTATCCGGGCAAGATTGGGAAAGGCAAAGACAGGAACATTGAGGATTGTGCCATCCACTCCTTGAGAGGTAACAAAACGGGCTTGTTCTCTTGCCTGTGCATGTTGCCAAATGATTTCCTTTCCAGAGATAACCTCAATTTTTCCTGTTTCTTCAAGTTTTTTTTGGATTAGGCAAGCTGTTTCTTCTATGGCAGGAGAAAGATTTTTATGAACCCTTTCTCTTCCATCTGACAAGGATAAAAGGCCGATTCTTATCATTTTAACCTCATTATTTCATTATTAATATTTAATCTATCTATTCATACCTGGCGCGGTGAAATACGGCGGATCATGAGCATAATCAATCCAAATGATATAGGATGCAAAAGGCTTACCACAAGAAAAATAGGTACATAACTGGCATAGTGGCCTAAGATATAACCCACTATCATGGCAAAAATCATTGCTCCAAAAGAACCGCTGGCTCCTATCAACCCAGCCACCGAACCCACCATTCCCTGCGGGTATAAATCAGCCGGAAGTGTCTGTATAATAACCGACCAGAATTGATGCCCCAAAAAGGCCAGACTGATAAATACGATAGCCAGGCCTGTCGGGCAAGAAACAATAAAGGCGGCAGCAGGCATAAAAGCAGCACTCAAGCCTAATGCTACTTTGCGGGAAGCGTTTAAGGTCAAACCTCTTTTTATCAGAAAACTGGAAAACCAGCCGCCAAAAAGACTGCCAACTCCGGCTGCTGCATAGGGAATCCATGCATAATATCCTATCTGTTTTATGTCAAATCCTCTAGTGTCATGTAAATACTTTGGAAGCCAGAAGACATAAAAGAACCACACTGGATCCGTAAGAAATTTCACGGTTATGAGACATACAACTTCCTTATAAGAGAATAACTTGAACCATTTGACTGTTTTTATTTGTTTGGTTAGATCTCCTCTGCCTTCCTCTTCCTGGCTTTTCCGAATAAGCAAGGATTCCTCCTCTGTTATTCTTGGATGCTTGTGTGGGAGATGATATGTAGACAGCCAATATATTGCCCAAAAAATACCAAATGACCCACTGATGATAAAAACCCATCGCCAGTTCAACAATACAACAATCAAGGCCAAAAGGGGTGGAGCAATAACGGAGCCAATAGCAGATCCAGTATTAAACATCCCGAAGGCAGTGGAACGATCTTTTGCGGAAAACCACTCAGATACAGTCTTAGCAGAGGTTGGAAAGCTCCCTCCTTCTCCCAAGCCTAACATGAAGCGGAAAATGGCCAAACCGCGAAAGCCGTTCACCAGACCTTGAGCCATACAGGAGAGCGACCACCAGGACATCATCAACGCGTAACCTAAACGTGTTCCCAACCAGTCTGCTATGCGTCCTCCTCCTGCGTACATGATGGCGTAAGACAGCAAGAACAGACTATTTAATGCAGCAAATTGATACTCCGAAATTGCAAATTTCTGCTGCAATTGGGATATGACCACAGGTAGAGTCATGCGGTCCATGTAGTTTATGGCGGTGGCAATGGCAAGAATTATAGCTACCCGCCATCTGATGTTGCTAATCTTTCTATCTCCGATCAAAATTGATTCTCTCATTATCAGACTCAAGTGTTTTTATACCCTTTTATTTCACAATGTGGAATTTTGTCTGGCGTCCATCCAGGAATTGGGTACCGTCTTTGGTAAAGGCGATGATCTGTTCCAAACCCATGCGCAACTCTTTTCCATCCCATTCCGCAATGGGATAAGTCACACTCAATTCAGCTGTAAACGTACTCTTGTAGTGCAACTTCACCTTTCTTCCAATATTTAATCCAGATCAAAGAGATCAGAACAACCGCCTGTTTCGGGATCACCGCCTTTGCGGATGATGATCTGGAGATTTTTCCCGCTGTATGGAGACAGGTTGACGGTCACTGTTCCTGACTGCGGAGTAATCCCTTTGGCTAGAACAGCGATATCCTTTGCCTTCTTTTTCTCAAGGTCAATCTTCTGTAAGTAGACAGAAACCTTGGCTCTCGGGTCCTTATCCCACTTGCCTTTCAGTTTCCAAGAGACTCGTGTTTCTCCCTTAGGCCCTTCCAAGTTTACGGCTGTGATGAAACAGAGATTCTTAACGGTTATGTTTTGCCTAGCCAGTTTCCATAGCTCTGGCTTACCGAACCGGCCCTGCAGGTTATACCTTTGATCCCCGCCGCAGTTGTTGTTCACAGCCAGTTTCTCGTCGTATTCAAAATCTCGATAGAGAGGTTTGAATAAGGCAGATCCAACATTGAACACGATCCGTTTGTCCTTGAGATGCCCCCTTGCTGCCCGGTTCATGTATCTCCACTGGGATCGGATCGGAGGCACTGGGTCGTAATCATTAAAATCCGGACGAGTTGGGGTGCCATCAAAACAAATCCAGCCGTAGTGACTTCCCAGCCACACTTGTGTGTACCGATGGCCGCTGGAACATGTGGCGGTCTCTCCTTCATCCAGAAGTCCATTCCCGTTGGAATCCCATGTTTTCGGGCCATGTTCCGTACCTGTCCCCAACCATCTCGCCGGGATTCCTAAATATCGCATGGCTCCGGCGATCATGACACTTGTGCCCGAGCAAGCGATGATCTGGTTTTTGTCATAATCCCGGCTAGAGAGTTCAATTTTCAAATTCCCTGGATTGGCATCATAGTGATTTCTGTCATAATCTACGGCCGCAGGTTTCCGCTTGGACCGGCCAGGGTAGTAATAATGATCCTGGATGTACTCCAGAGTATTGCGTGCTGCCCAGTAAGGATTGTTCATGTCGACCGAAACACCGTATTTCTCCTCGATATGAGCTTTAACCCTCTTGGAAAAGCTGTCATAGGTTTTTGTGTCCGTCAGGTTGAAGAGTTCGGGATCATCGGCCAAGTAATCTGTTCCTTTTAAGGCTTCCGTGTTCTTATCAACCCGGTGCGGATAGATGTATTTGCGGTAGGCACTGGTCCAGATGTCGATTTCGTATTGTGAAGAATAAGAACGGGCTGGTGCACTCGTATACTCGACCAGACCCATGTACTGGCGGCTGGAGACATCACCGGCCGGGTCATAGGTAAATTTTTTGACCTTGGCGTTAGGAACTCCTGAAAGCTCTGTTATTTTCTCTGTTCCCGGCCAGACACCCTGGTTGTGAAGCTGATCGTAGGCATATGGCCTTGAATAATAATGATATACTCTTCCTGGATTAGAAGAGGCATCTCTCTCAGGTTCCGTTTTTATAGTCATAATGAGGTGGCGTAAGATGTGGGATCCTTCATAAAAAGCATCCAGATTTTTGGCTACGTTCACCCGATGCACACGATCTGCCCCTGATACACTCTCCGAAACCCAAAGGGCCTCTTTGCCAAAGGCCAGACCCCAATAAAGATGATCTTCCTCGGCTGCCATAGGGCGATCAAAATGAAAAAGTCCCCGTCCGGTTCGGGCATCTGCACAGTAGATATAATCACACCCGACCGTGGCCCACAAATACCTGGCTCCTTCTATGGTCATGCAAGTCAGGCCGCGGGAAGGCATATATCCTGAATCAGGCATGTGCTTGACAAAATCCAGCTTTCCGTCGTAAGCCTGATTCCACTTCAGCTGGATGATTCCGCGTTGGACACGGAGATTTTGCTCTTTGTAGCCTGAAGAATCAAAACATACAAAAATATTCCCGTTGTCGTAGGCGACATCAAACATCTCCCTGTCGCCAATACGGTAGTTGTAGAAGGACAGGTTCACGGATGAGGAAGTATTTTCCGTGGCATTGTACCGCCAAAGCTCAGAGACCACTTCCCCTCCGGAATCATCCCAATTCAGAAAATAAAAAATGCTCTCATCGTTCTCAAGAGTATAAGCCAGTCCTCGCGGGTTTACGATAGGAGTGTTATCCACATCCTTGGGCAGATCATAGATCTTTAGGTATTCCAACTTGTCCTTTCCCGTTTTTGAGTCCTGATGCAATCGATAGACAAAAATCTTCCCGCAGCGGTCAAGCACAAAAAGTCGGGGAGTATCACCGGAAACATCATCAAAGGCCAAGCCTCTGATGTCCTGGTTTTCATCGGCTAAAGTGTAGACATTCTCGTTTTCTCCTATAAGCGGTGCTTTTTTGGGTGTGGAAGACAGTGCAAAGCCTACCACTGCAATGAACAATATACTTATGAAAATTCGAAGGATTTTCATGACTTCCTCCTTAAAAATTTATATTCATTTTATGATGTAAAAGGCTGTTTGTCGACCATTCAGAAAATATGTTCCTTTTGGTGTGAAAGCAAGTACCTGCTCGAAAGACATCCGCAGCTCCCGGCCGTTCCACTCGAGAACCGGGCAGGTCACACTGAGCTCGGCTGTAAACGTGCTGTTAGAAACCAGCTTGACTTCTCCCCTGCTGCCTGTATTTTCCTGTTCCCAGGGAAGGCCGATCAGCGGACCGGGTTCATGAAGATAATACCCGATCGAGTGAGAGTAAATCTTGGGTTTACAGATGCCTTTTTCGCGAGCTGTTTGGAGGATATTGGTCAAGATCTGGTTGCCAGTGAGTCCCTCCTTGAATTCTGCGCAGAAAATATCCTGGAGCTTGTTCCCTTCAACCATCACTTTTTGAAAACCTTCAGGCACATCCGTCTCTCCAGGGCGGAGGACATAAGCCCATTCGGCATGATCCGTGTAATAGCGCAGATAGTAAATCCCAGCATCACACTGGAGGAGATCACCGCGTCTGATAACCGTATCGTCTTTCCCGTATTTTTTCAAGACTTGTGGATCGCGAGCCCTTATGCGAAACCATGGCCAGGCATAGCGTTGAAGGCCAAGATCTGCTACTTGCTGCAGGTAGTAATAAAGGATATCTTCGGTCGTCGTCACACCCGGTGTGATGACTTTGTCAGAGAAAGTCTCGGCCATCAAAGCATGGGCAACGCTCACCACCCTTTCGTAAAGCTCCAGATCTTCGGGAAGCATAGTCTCCAGCCAGATAGTGGCTAGCTTCTCGGCTGACCGCATCCGCCCGGAATATTTGGGCCCGATGCTTTCCTCGACTTTCTTCTTCAGAAACGCCGTCAGCCCGTCAGCCGCCCAGATAACCCCTGCCACGTTGATCCCTATTTTCTTGGGGTCTCTTTCATGGACGATTCGGGCTAGGCAATCCCACTGGCTCTCTTTTTTTTCGTTGTCCCAGGCCTGATAATTCCAGACATTCTGGTGCAGGTCTTGCATGTTTGTCCGCGAAATATTCAACCGTTCCACTTCACCACCCGGCCGACGCTGGTAGAAGACAAGGATCTGGGTGATCGGACACCAGACATCATAAGGAATCATAGTCTGGAAAACAGGATCCAGGTTGTCTTCGTTGCAGACTATAAGCCACATGTCAAAACCAGTTTTCTCCATCACTCTGGGCAATAGCCCATCCAGCCGCATTTTCGTAATTTTTTTGATGACCACAGCCCTTTCCCGAATGCTCAACACACCGGGAATATTCTGGGTCTGGGAGAAAAGAAGAAAGGAACTTGACAGAAGCAATGCACTTACAAAAAAAATGGTGATTTTACGCATGTGTCCTCCTTAAGAATGAATTGATATTTTTCTCTATCATGTTGCTTTGTTAACTTAGTTTTAAGCTGATTATTTTCCTTGATATCTGGCCTCCCACTGCAAATGCCCATCGGGACCGTATTTCAAGGTTACAAAATCAAAATCGGTCTCACCGCCATAGCTGTAACCCGTTACATAAACACAACCTCTGGAATCCACATCCATTGCTGTGGCCGCATCTTCCTGGCTGGTAGGACCGTCGTATTTCGCCGCCCAGAGCTGGCGACCCTGGTGGTCGTATTTAATTAGGAAATAATCACGCCCTGTCTCCTGTCCCCTGCTGTATCCCGCCAGGATAACATTCGATTCCGGATCTAGGGCTATGGCCTGAGGCACATCAGCCCCATTCCCTATTCCGTTGTACCTGGCCGACCAAACCTGATTCCCCGCCTCGTCATAGCGAATTGTCAGACAATCCGCAGCTGTTCTTTGACCAAAACTAATCCCCGCGACATATACACCGCCTGTAGGAATAATCGTTAACTCTAATCCGCGGTCGATACGATGCGATGGCCCGTCATGCTTGGCCACCCATCTCTCATAGCCTTCCGCATTATAGCAAATAGTGACAAAATCAAAATTGGTTTCCTGTCTGTAGCTATAGCCGGTTACATATACATTGCTTTCAAGATCTATCCCTACAGCCTTGGCAGCATCAAAAACTTGTCCTGGACCTGCATACCTGGCCAGCCACTTCATTTGTCCACCTACATCATACTTGAGTGTGGCCATGTCATAAGATGACTCTTTCGTACGATCGACTCCTGTGACTAGAACATTTCCTACCTTATCCACAACCATTGCCTCACACACATCATCACGATTGAGGGGAGAATTGTAGCGGGCTTTCCATAAAAGCCTGCCGTCAGCTCTGAACTTCAGGACAAGATAATCATGCTCTGTTCCAAGGCCGAAACTGTATCCGGCCACCGCTATTCCGCCGTCAGGGGCAAGTTTCACAGCATAGGCATAATCATCCCTCTTGGCAGGCCCATCATACCGGTTCACCCACAGCCTATGTCCGTCCTTGTCGTATTTGACGATTGTTGCGTCAAGTGATGAACCTATACCATTACTGTGTCCCGCAACATAGACATTACTTTCACCATCAAGTTCCAAATCCTGAGCGTAATCTGTACCGTTCGCAGGACCGTTATAACGTTCAGTCCAGATGAGTTCTCCCTTTGCATCATACTTCAAGATGACAAAATCAAAATCGGTCTCCCGACTGTAGCTATAGCCGGTTACATATACATTTCCCTTCTGGTCAACCGCAATATCCCGGGCCATATCCAAGTTGGCTCTATCTCCACCAGCCTGCATATCTTTACAATTCCAGACTCCAGCATCTTTTGACCAGAGAAATCCGGTGATAAGAAACATAAGTGAACAAAACGAAATGAAAACACTTCCATATATGACAATTATCTTTTTAAAACTCATAGTATGTTCATTGCTCCACAATCCAAACATTACAAATCAGGATCATGTGTTTCTCTTCGCAGTTCTTCTAATCGCCTCCTGAGCACCTCGACTTCGTCCTGATAACTGGGGTCATGAATCAGGTTGTTCATTTCCTGGGGATCATTTTGGAGATCATAAAGCTCAAACTCCTGCGGTTCTTCAAAATAATGGATGTATTTCCATCTTCCGGTCCTGATCCCTCGGTTCATCCGCCCGGAATGGGCACCGGGGTATTCATAGTATTCATATAAAAAATCTTTACGCCAATCGATCTTTTTTTTCTCCAATAAGGGCATTAGGCTCACGCCGTCAAAATCCTCAGGAACAGGGATTCCTGCCAAGTTTAGGATTGTGGGGGCAATATCAACATTGAGAGCCATTTCAGATTTTATCACACTCGACCTGATAATTTTCGGATACTTGATAAGCAACGGCACACGAATCGATTCCTCATACATGAAACGTTTATCGAAGAAATGGTGCTCACCGATAAAAAATCCGTTGTCCCCGGCGTAGAGAACAACAGTGTTTTCTTCCAAGCCGCGTGCAGAGAGCGTATCGAGCACCCGGCCCACATTCTCATCCACTCCTGCCAAACAGCGGTAATAATCCTTGACAAATGTTTGATAATCAGGGATGTCGGCAAAATCCCCAATCTTCATGTTGGCATTCTTCACTGCATCCGGCCGTCCCCGATAATCATCAAGGAAATTGTCCGGTTCGGGTATAACGTCATCAATATAGAGGCTCTTGAACCGCTCAGCCGGATGGAAACTTCTGTGCGGCGCCTTGAACCACAGGAGAAGACAAAATGGTTTGGAGTGTTCTTTTCTTATGAAATCAATCGCTTTATCAGTCAGGATATCGGTTACATGGCCTTTGTATTTCTTTCCAGGCCCATAATTTTCAGAAATAATCGGATCATAATACGACCCCTGTCCCTTAAACCCGAAGTGGCAGTCAAAACCCCGATTCCTGCTCAGGTCAATATTATGCCACTTTCCGACAAAAGCTGTTTCATACCCCGCATCCTTCATAAACTCTGGAAAAGTCTCATGTTCTATTGTTAAAGCCAATCCGTTGCGGCGTACATCATGGTTATGGGCATATTTTCCGGTTAAATAACTGGCTCTGCTGGGACCGCAAAGTGAAGTCGTGACAAACATATTCTCAAAACGCACTCCCTCCCTTGCAATCCTGTCCATATTCGGTGTCTTCAGAATAACGTTTCCCGCACAGCTCATACTGTCCCAACGCTGGTCATCGGTTAAAAAGAAGACAATATTCGGCTTCCAGCTGGGCTGTGTACGGCAGGAAAACAAGCTCGTAGTCAAAACAGCGCCGAGCATTCCCACTGAGGAATATCTGAGAAATTCTCTCCTCGTAAAATCCCGCTTTAGTTCTAGAGTCATTTTTTAGAGACCTTCTCCACTAATAGCACAATCGTTTGGCACAATCATTTGTATTATTTATAATTTATATAAGGCTTAGGATCAATTGTCAAGAGAAAAAAATGGATTGAAAATTTAAATGCCGAGCCTTTCAAAAAACATGGAATTTGGAAAATGAGATTACCGTCATGTATTTTTTGTCATCATTACTCCTTTCAATATAGGCCAATATATTATTTTTTACTCCTCATCTTCGATAAAAAATCTCGGCCGAAATGGTCGAGCATGCGGTTGTAAGCTTCGGCTGCAGACCCGTTTCCCCAGTCGTAAATGGTGAATACTCCCATTCCTTCGCCTTCAGGGCTTGTTCTTCCTCCATGGCCGTAGTTTTCCATGGTAAATCCATAGTCTTCGGGTCCAAAAAAGGGATGTTTTTTCTCCCACTGGACCTTTGTTTTGCCGTTCTCCGGACAGTACATCATGACAAAAGACGACCGCAAAGCAGCCAAGCCCCTTTGGATATATTCTTCCATTCCGAGCTCCCTCCCGTATTTGACGATGACCTCGGCAAAAAGACTTTGGCGCGAGTCGAGCCATTCTCCGTCACAGTTCATGACCCCGAAGCCGCCAAGCACATCCACATACATATATGGAGGCTGCCAGGAAGCCTGTGTCATCAGCATCTCGTCCAGAACCCGCTGTCCGTACTCGAGATATCGCTCTTCTCCAGTGACTTGGTAAGCTTCGTACAAGGCTTCCGTGGTCCAAAACATGGAAAAATTACACTGCTTGTACATGTTGTTGCGTACCACTTTTTTCCCGATGAGCTCACTGTTCCCGTAGCTTGAACTAGACCAGTAAGTCTCAAAATCTTCCCACCTCCCCACAGGAATGATCTCTCGGATCACGGCTTCAAGCGCTTTGAGTGCAGCATGTTTGTATCTTTCCTTCTTTGTTATCTCTCCCAATTTCAAAAGGAAGGTTGCGGACATAGAGGTTTCGGGAGATTGATCCAGAATGCCCAGTGACTGCAGCGTGTCTTTGTTCAGCCAGCCTGGAAAAAAGCCCGCCTCATCTTGAAGCTCAAGCAGGCTTTCGGCATAGTTTTGAGCATAATCCAGAAGCCTCTTATCTTTTTCAAGCTCATCATACCAGCGAAGCATCAGAAGTGCTGTCCAACTCATGTCCAGGATGTGGTAGGGAGCGATACTGCAATCCATTATCCGGGGCTTTCCTGGAGGCCGATTCACCGGGTTACGATTCGAGTTTCCCCAGAAAGCTGTTTTCCATCCTTTAGACCGGTTGTATTTTTCTCCTTTGATCTTTACTATCTTCATTTCAGTGGCCACCACCGTGTCAAAAAAGCCGTTTTTCATCGGCGCGGAGAGTGCCAGTTCCTTAGTCAGGAGAGCCTTCTCGAGAAAGTTCTTGTTTCCAGTGAGGCGGGCGTATCGAAAAAGCCCAGAAGCCGATCGCAGGGAACTGAACCAGGCTTGATTCCAGATGGAACGGAACCCCCTTTCGTTGACTTCGCCGGGATAGTTGGGACTCTGTGTAATATTAACAATAAAAACCGGTGCTCCTACCTTTCTTCCCTTCAGATCAAATTCCTGCCAAACACTCTTTTTCCAGGTTTTGAACGCCCAGTCGTAGGTGTATTTCACATAAGGTTCTAGACTCGGAGGAAGAGGCTGTCCAGACTCAAAAAGAGACTTTCCCCAACGTTTCCACAGGAACTCCAGGGGCCTCCGCCAAGGATCCTGAATATCCTTCTCGTCATCGGAAACAAATACATAGAATCCAATCTGATGTTTCCCGGCAGGGTAGACAGCTCCCGGTTTCCTTATAAAAAACAACCCTCTTTTGACCTCGCAGTCGCTCATTCCCAGGGTCAACAAATTGTTAGGAGCATCAAGGTCCATGTACCACCGTACCGGAGTCCCCCTGCCCATAATCTCCAGATCAGGAACAATAGTGAGAAGCATGTGTTGTTTAGAAACAATCAGTGCCGGTGACCGGAAAACATGCCGGTCGATAATGTTATCTTTTGTGGGCGTCAGATAAGGGGCCCAGTGGAAATCAGGATTGAAAGCGAGGTGAATGCGGGCCTGCCAGTCATCTTGCTTCACAGCACCATCAATATCAAAATCCAACCGGATAAAGTATGTTCTACCATCAAGTTTTTGGAAATTTATTACAGGCTTTTTCTCACCCAGATCATCCCACTCCACTATCTCTATATAAGATTGAAGCGCATTAGGTACTTCAAGAGTATTTCCCTTAGAGATTGATTCATGCCGGCAGCTCGCCAAGCATAGAATAAAAACAAAGGAAAAGAAGAAGAGCCATTTTTTAACAATCATCACTTCCATTTATTTAGCTTTTTCCAGGACCAGACAATCAATCCCAACTTTGTATCCCTCTGCCGCTATGTTTTTAGATTTGACCATAAACTCAAAAACATTATTCCCTTTCATCAAAGTGATTTCACCCAAATCAAAGGCTTTGGGCGGCCATATGGGTCTGGTGAGGTCATCAGTCTTCAAGTATGTATCGATAAGCTCACATGCTGGCTCTCCATTGACATAAAGTTGTACGATACCATAATCAGGAGCGCGAACAAAATAAACCTTAATTTTATATTTTCCCATAAGGTCTACAGGAACAGACAAGGAAAATTTCCCTTTTCCACCTGAATCAAAAAGAAGCATGTGGTCACCGCTCAGGTTTGGCATGACTTTCTCCACAACAGGTCTAGCGTTTTTCCCAAGTTTGCTTTCAAACCCAATAATCCCCAGGTCTTCGGCCTCAATCGCTCCCTGGACATGCCAGCGGCCCTTGCTCGAATTCCATGGCTCATTGGCCATTATTTTCTTCAGTCTCGGCCAGGACGAATGGATCTTTTTCTGGTACCAGAAGCCAACGCTGGAATAATATCCCCGTCCTGTATTGGGCAATGGACTGATCCACGGCCAGTGCTCTATCTCAAACTTAAAGGACTTCCGGAAAGGTATCGGATCCAAGATATGAAACCTGTAAGCACTTAGCTTCCGTCCGATACCGCGCTCCTCAAGGAAGGGCACACCATGATACAAATCGCTAAATGCCCTGAAACCCCAGGCATCGCAAAAATAATCCTCAGTTCCTGTTCCCAAGAAAGACACCTTGCCGTCCACGGTGATGATATCGTCGCCTTCGCCAAACCAACCAGGTGTCCTGGCCCGGTGCCCCATAACCAACCCTACAAAATGGCCTTCTCCTTCGGCTTTGGCCAGCATGATGGGCTTTCCGCGCTCAGCAGGATCAGTTTCCAGGAATCGGGCGTGAAAATAATGTATATCTTTTATAGCCTTGGCATAAATTTGATAGTCGATATAGAAATAAAGCGAAACAGTTTCCCTTTTCACGTTTTCCTCAGATTGAGTAGCATTCACTGTAATTCGTGCAGACTTGTTGAATGGCATGTACCACCAACAGTTGCGTGAACGTCCTTCAGAGGAAACCTGTAAAGGGACGCTATTCAGCGGGGCGTTTACGCCCATTGCGACACCGAAAAAATCTCCGATAGGTGCTTCTACGCTAGGATGATCGCTTCCTTCCCAGTACATCCGCACAATCAGATCACGGCCTCCGCCCCGGTGAGTCGTCCAGATATGGGTGACGGCACCTGGTCCTTTGATTTCTGCAAGAGTCACTTCCTCTCCCGTTGTTGGAATCCAAAAGTTGTCGCGTGGACCGCCTTCTTTGTTGTAAGAGCTGATGCGTGATGCAGAATAGTCTTGGGATGTGGAAAGAAAGGCCATGGGATTCTGGACTGCCTCAAACTTCGAAGGCGGTGAAACAGGTCTAGGCTCTGGTTGAGGGAAAAATCTTTTCTGTGCCATGATGCAAAGAAAAGATAGGGCAAAACACATGGCAAGAATTCCAAACAGATAAGTTTTCTTTTTTTTCATTTCTTTCTCCTTTTCATTTTTACGCTCCACTGACCATATCTCTGAAGATCTGTGGAGAATTGATGATAATCTTCTCCATAGCCCTGATCCGAGGCCTATTTCTTCTATTTCTTTTTGGACTCCCAATGCCGGGACCGTGAGCCACGGGATTTTCGGGTGGCGGTTTGCTTACCGGTGATATCCTGAGGCAGACTGGTGAGGTACCCAGGAAATCCCTGTGCTGCGTCTTTAACTTCCACAAGCCAGGCATCCGGAAGTTTACCCTTCACGTAGCCCTCGTAAAAGCCGCCTTTTTTTCTAACCATAAACTCGGGGTACCAGACCAAATCCCGCCAGTAAGGTTCATCATCATTGTACACATACCAGATTTTGGCTTGGATAATCTTGTCGAGAGACTTGATACGGGCTCGAAACAGGGTCCCGGCCTCGACCTGGCGGCCGCCCCACTCAAAGCCTTCCTCGACTTTTCTGTAACTCAGGTCGCTGATACGGCTTAAAGGCCTTCCCTCAAATACATTGATAATCCACATCCTCCAGTCCAGGAAATGCTTCTCAGACATCGAGGCATGCCGATAGTTAGGAATGTATTCGAGCATCCATGACCCGTTCATTATCTCCTGAATCCGGTTGATGTTGTACATCCGGTAGCCATCCTCGTTCGTGGCACCGATGTAGAGGACTTTGGCCTTGACCCATTTTTGGAGACGAGCCGGCGAAACGGCCTGCCAAGGCTGCTCTCTCGTGCTCCCCCATGTCGATTCATTTCCCATAAAAACAACACCAGCAATGCGTTCGGGATCCACTGCAGCAGCCACATAGGCTGAGGTCGCTCTTTTACTATGTCCACCGATTACCGCACGGATTTTGTCTTCTTCCACACCGAGTACCCCTGCCATGACATCGAGTGCCCTCAGGTAGGGCACTGCAAGACGGAAATAAGGGTGGTCCACAGGGTCCTGTGTCTTCTGGCGATATTCCCTCAAAAAACCTATGGATAGCTCCTGGCCACCCGTGCCATCATATTCTCCGGGAACAGGACAAACCATTGTCGGGTATCCAGTTAAGGCAGCGATGGGCTCTCCGTAGTTCCCAAGAAAGGCATTACGCCAGGGACCGGTGGCCAGTCCATCCCAGCTGCGCTGTCCGACAATCACCACTTTTCCCCGCTTCTCCGGTGAGTTAAAGACTTTAGGATCAGCCGGCATGTAAATCACACAGGGATGTCCCCATTTTCGGCCTTCCATCTCCTGGCTGTAAAACTTTAACTCAATACGCCGAAGTTCCGCCAGAGGCAAAGAATCAGAATCAACAATCTCATCCTTTTCAACAACATAATTAAAAGGAATTAAAGTTTCCTGGCACCGCAGCCAGAGATTCTGAGGCGTAGGAAGATCCAAATTTTTGTCCCCTGAAAACAAAACACTTGTCAATATCAGAATGAGAATAATATGGATCAATGTCAAATTGACATTACTAGAAATTTTTACCATCTTTCTTAACTCTCCTGTTTTTGTATTTGGGCTCCCAGTTTCGGGAACGCCATCCCCGAGAATAGCGTTCTTTAGTTGGCTTTCCAGTTATATCCTGAGGCAGACTGCTAACATAGCCGGCAAAACCATTGGCTGTGTCCTTGACTTCGACAAACCACGCATCGGGAAGCTTCCCGGAAATAAAAGTTTCATAAAATTCACCCTTCTGTTGCATAAACGCAGGATACCACATCAGGTCTCTCCAGTAAGGCACATCATCACAATACACATACCAAACCTTAACCGCAATGATCTTATTGGGCGATTCAACTCGAGCCCGGAATATCGTCCCTTCCTCGTTTTCTTCATATCTCAAGTTGCTGATTTGGGCAAGAGGCCGGCCGTCGAAAATATGGGAAACCCACATCTGCCAATCAAGAATTTGGATTTCCGAATATGTGGCATGGTGAAAATTGGGGATGTGCTCGATAGTCCAGGGCTTTTCCATCACCGCCTGGACACGGTTAACATTAAACATTTCGTAACCGTCCTCATTGGTAGCACCTAAATAGAGAACGGGACACTTGACATATTTCTGGCTGTAGATCGGAGATATCCCCTTCCAAGGTTTCCCCTCATAGTTGCGGAAGGTAGATTCCATTCCCATAAAAATCACTCCTGAAACCCGCTCTGTGTCTATGGCCGCAGCGTTGAAGGCTGCCGGGGCTCTCTTGCTGTGTCCCCCAATCACTGCTCGGATATTCTCTTCTCCCAAAATCCCTTCAAACACATCCATAGCACTGATATAGGGAATGGCAAAACGGAAGTACTGATGATTCATGGGATCTTGGGTATCTGCCAACATGGAGCGAAAATAATAGACCCAGCAGCTTTCTCCATCATGGCCATCATACTCACCGGGAATAGGGAGAACCATTGTCGGATAACCTGTCCGGGCTGCGATTGGTTCTCCATAGTCATCAATCATCATCTTGTCTCCGAATCGTTCAGCGATGATGACAACTTTCCCACGACGTTCCGGTGCCTGGTAAATTTTAGGGTCAGCAGGCATATGAATCACCGCGGTGTGGGCCATTCTCCTCCCCCACTGCCCTACAACCTGACTTGTAAACCGGACTTCTATCCTTCTCAGGTTTTGCCGTGGATCGGTTATGGATGGAACGATTGCATCTTTTAAAACCTTGTAAGAAAAAGGAGGAAGTGTTTCCTGGCAGCGTTTCCACAATTCTTTGGGCGAAGGAAGAGAGCTTTCCTGGTCTTTCTCTTGATCAAGCGCTCTGATACCTACACAACAAAAAATGAATAAAAATATGACTGATATAAGCTTTTTATATACTTTTTCCATCAGGGCTCCTTACGCCAGATTTCAGATATTTTTTTGAGATATTCCTGGAACATATTTTTTGGGACTTCTGTCCAAGCATCAATCAGCACAGCCTTTTGTTCGCGGGAGAGCCGTGTTGGACTTCCCACCACAAAAAGTGGAGACTCGACCGTCCGGTTGTCCGAGAACACAAATCTGGCTTTAACTGAAGGAAGGCACAACTGAGATAGTGCAAAGGAAGAAGCTCTCACATTGAATACCGCATGCCGCCAGCCATTAGCTGGACAGTCTACCTTGATTCCCTCCTTTTCCTTGACCCTCCAACCGTCTGGAACGTCCAGACTAACTATCCCCTGCACGATTGTCTCTGTCTCGTTGTGCATCAGGATGGCAAAATCGGTCTTCTGATCCGGATAAATCACCCTCAGCTCATTATCTCCCACCTGGAACCGAAATTCACCCGGAAGTTGAGGATTGATAACCCAAATAGGACTTGACCATGCCTGGCCGCCGTCTGCTTGAATCACCCGTACGTAGTAATAGTTCTCCCGACGAGTGAGTGGCTCACTATCTTCCCATTCCAGGTTCACTTTTTCGTTTCTCACCGCCCACTTGCGGATACTCCGTCCGTTCCGGAAGAGATCGATTTCCACGAGAGAAGTTTCTCCAACCGCCTTGATTTCAACCTTTCGTGATTCCTTTTCCAAAATAAATTCCTCACCCATGAACCGGCCGTTTACCCGGACATCCAGGAATATGCGTTCACCGGAAGTGCCATAGGTTCGTTTGTTTTTGAGATTCTCAAAGATGGCTTGCCTGTTCAAGCTGGTGGCAAAAACGGCTGCCAGCTGTCGGCCTGCATGATCACCATTCGCCACGAAGCCCCACCGCATGCCGCGGTCCAGCCCATCCCGTATGTAATGTCCCCGGACCCGTGCACAGTCACCGTGCAGTTCAAGACCTGTGAAGCATCCTTCATACTCATAGCTCCCACGCACCTGGGCGATTTCGATCAAAGGAACCATTACTGGGTCATAATAGTTCCAAGAGATCCATGCCATACGGCGGCTGGTGTGATGGGGAAAGGTCAGTACATTTTCTACTCCTCCCACTGTCTCCTTCAAAGCATTCCATAGTTCTAGAGGCGTGTTGTACCTCGGGTTACTGGCGCTGAAGTAATAATCTCCTTTTCCCACGTTGCGAAAAACAACATTGTAATGACCTCGATAAAGATTGCCTCCTGCGTCGAATTCACTTGTCCATTCAAATCCGGTAAAGGTTATAAACTCACCAGGCTGGTTGTACATCTGGGCTGCAAGCTGGGTCATGTGCCAGGTGTGATCGTTCTGATGTTCCGCATGGTCAATAAGTACACATGAAGTCCAAACCGCGCACGAAGTGCGTATAATGCTGGTTCTGGTCGATTCTTCCGTTTCTCCGGCCACACCCGGAAATCTCGCTATGCTGATGCAAATCCCCAAAATAAACCTGGAGAGTTTTCCCCTTGTATGTAGTTTGGTATCTGGGAAAAGTCTTCAGCTCCGGGAACTCGACTGCTTTCCTTTCTAAAGGAATCAAACGTGGAGTACCTTCTTTCTCCAATTCAGGCATGGGAGCAACAGCGATGAAATCCGGTCCGTCCATATGTGTCCAGCTCGGAGTATCCAGGAAACCTTTTTTCTCACGATCGTGCTGAGCCCAGGCCGTCCAAACCCTCCCTTCTGGATCCTCAGCTAAGGACAGGAAAGCTTTGTAGCTTTGTCCCTTCAACCAGGCCAGTCCATGATTGATCCATCCCTCTGTTCCCAGGCTTTCACAGATCGGACAAAAATAACGGCGCGGCCTGGAATAACCTGTAAAGCTGCTGGAGGTAAGCCAAACCGTACCTCTGCTGGAGCAGAAAATCGTCGGCATCAGCCCCATAGCCGGAGCCTGAGGTGTTTCAGTGGCCCACCATTTTTGGCCGTCAGTGACCTTAATTACCCGCGAAGGATTTTCCACACCATATACTTTGTCGAGCTCATAAACTGGCCGGCCTGTCTGTTCCCAGGATACGGAATTGTTATCCAGTTGGCACATCAATCTTTCATATACGACCCAAACCCGGCCCTTTCCATCTACAGAAAGACGTGGATTTCTGTTGACTCCGGTACCATCGTCTACGGTAAGCAGGGAATGATCTTTCCTGTCAATACGCTGAAGCAAGATAGACTGGAAACCATGCTGAGCGGCTGTCCAGGTCAGCCACACATCTCCGTTAGGCCCTTTGCCTATAGAGGGTGAAGAATAGGATATTTGGGAACTCTTAGGCTTTATGGACCGATAAGGAATCTCCTTATCCGATCCTGCACTAGGAATGACAAGGATTTGGCCTGCTCTTTCCCAGGCCGCCCATAGTTGGCCTTTCCTCATAACTGCAGAAGGATGAAAACCCTGGCCCAAAACCTGTGGTTTGTCCCAATCTTGCTGGATCTTTGTGGTTCGCTTAACAAACCACCGCTGTCCATCGTAAGAAGAGTAAACAAGAACAGGCTTTTTTTGTGAATTAACAAGAAGTTGAGGCTCAACCTGGTCCGTCAAAGTGGGATCAGGATAAGAGAGCACTGACCACTTGCCTCCAGAACGAGAGCAGACAGCAATCTTAAAGCGACCTTGCTGATAAGAAGGCCAGGCCATCCAAAGTGTGCCGTCTGACGCAAAAGCGATGACCGGAGGGTTGCTTCGCGAATCTTTCGGCGGGTTCAGCCGCACCAAATCAGACGGCAGGCAATAAGCTGTACACAAAAGTAATACACAAATACCGAGGATCCAATATTTTTTCATGATAAATCTCTCATTAAATATAGAAATTAATGGGACATGCATAAATCTTAATTAGATCTGGTACGGGGTGTCATAACTTGAATCGGAAGTATAATATGTGTATCTGTGCGCAGTTTTCCGTTGAGCGCTCTGGAGACAGTCGAGTAGGAAAAACCTGCCACTCTTTGGATTTCTTTAATGCTCATTTTCCAAATAAACTTTAAAATATTTTGAACAAACGCTTTGCACAATCATTTGTTCTATGCTATATTTATATTTTAAACATTCCATTTGTCAAGGATAAATATTTATTTTATATACAGAAAATATATTCCCCAGACCTTTTTTTGCTTTGCTGCATTCCATCATTTTCCCCTCTGGGCTGGATGCATGGCAATTGCTAGGAGAAAATCGCACAAAAAGACGTCCAGACTCTATATGGAAGCAATCATAAAAAGGTGGTTTTGGCCAAATGGATCTCAGGAGGAAAATAGCCAAAAATGCTGTTCAAGAGCTCAAGGGTTCGATCTGCGAGGCTGTAGCTCCACATTTAATACAGGTGTGGAACAAGATATCAGAGGCAGATTCCCTGAAATGTTTTTGAAAGGGGCAATATCACTTCCTGATCATTTCTTCGAGTTTGGGAATAAGATCCTTAATGACAGGCGCTTGGGGATCATCAGGTGCCAGTTCAAGAAATTTCTTAAAACTCTCTATCGCCATACTATAATTTGTGAGATTTAAGTAGGCATATCCTCTCTGTCTGTAAGGAGGAGCCCAATCACTATTTATTTGAATTGCCTTATCATAATATTCAACGCCTTTGGCTGCTTCGCCTTGCTTAAAAAAGATCTCCCCGACTTTGAAGGTCATGGTCTCATCTCCAGGGAAAATATCGATGGCTTGCTGGAGATAATCCTTAGCTCTGTCAACATCACCCTTCAATATAAAAATCTCACCTATTCCGGCTAGCGCATGGGCTACGTTTTCATCTCCTCCAAAGGAATTTTTCTCTTGTTTTGCCTTTTCCAACATCGTCTCAAAGACGGCAATGGCTCTATCATATTCACCCATTTCTTTGTAACAATTCCCAATGTTGATCTGAACCTGATAAAAGCTTGGAATCTTTTCAAGCAACTCTTCAAATTTCGCAACAGCCTGCTCATATTTTTTCGCCTCAAAGAGTTGATTGCCCTCTTCAAGGAGCGTAGCATCAATTTCATCCTGAATGGTACCTCTTTCCTGGATAACTACCTTTTTGAGGGTGATATTGACTGGGGCGTTATTCTGGGAAAATTGGCTGACCTGGAGTTCCAGTGTAAACGGTTCGTAGCCTTCCAAGTGAGCAACAATAAGGAAATATCCGGATCCTAAACCTCCAATCGCCCAATTCCCTTTTTTATTGGATTTGCTTTCAAATTTTGTCTTATAATCCAGATGTTCAGCTGTAATCTTCACATCTTTCAAGGAGTTCCCCGAGTCATCTGCGACTGTTCCCCGAATACGCCCTTTCCCCCGACCCTGCTGGCTAAAATCCATGGTTACCATACAGACCAAGAGCATAAATATCATAAGAATCAGGAATGTGTTTCTCTCTCTCATCTGAATCTCCAAACTATAAGATTTGAGATTTTATTCTATTTTATCTCATCAGAATTTTCAAGCAGACCAAAACTCTGTCTCTTCAAAGAAGAAACAAAAGTCCTGATGAGCAACTGTTTCCCTGCTTATAGTAAAATTTATTCCAATGGAGGAAAGGCTACGATTTTTTATCAGTCACTTCTTTCCAGACGCGGAGGAAGTTTCCACCCATGATTTTCTTAATATCATCATCGGAATAGCCTCTCCTCTTCAGCCCGCAGGTGATATGGGGATAGTCCTGGGCACCCCGTATACCCACTGGAGAAGGAGTCCGCGGATAACATGTCTGCGCCCAAGCCGACATGTTCGACACCTGCAATTTCGACAGCATGGTCGATGTGATTGAGAAGGTCGTTATGGCAATCCCAGACAATCGTCTCCCGGTGAAGCTTTTCCATCTTTTTTTCATTTATAGTTTTTTGCGATGAGGGACACGGAAAAAGAAGAGCTCCGATGACCAAAACGATCAAACTAAAAAAAAACAGTCTGATCTCCACATTTATCTTTGCAATCCGTCTAAAACTAACAGATATAGTTTACACATGGAGCGATCTTTAATAATCTAAATGTTATTTTAATGAAAGGAGATGCTTCATGTTAAAGATCAAAATTCTTAGAAACCAGAAGTAGCGTTTAGGTATAATTCGTCATGCTGAGGAGGTGCATCACATCATTATGTTACTTATCTCTTATAAGCGTTTAAAAAGCTAACTATTCTTGTACTATCAATCTCTAAAAACATTACAAACAATATTGAATAGATCTTTAGTTATGCTTATATTGGTTTTTTGGAAAAAACGAGAGGAATTACAGGAAGGGCTTTTATTTAATTACAGGCACTGCATAAGGACCTTCTTTCAGAAAGGCTATTTTGGGCTCTTTTTGCTTTATCTTATCTACAGCGTAAAATATTGCTTTTTGCACCATCCCACCTATTTTCGTATTTTTCCTATCTACAAAATCATAACCACTTTTACCTGGTAGTTTTCTTAAATCATGAGGATTTATATTTATTGTGCAGTAAATCAATCTATCAAAAGCTCCAACTTTTCTAAAAAACTGGTCCCATTTTTGAACTTCCCATTGGTCAGGAACAAATTGCCAGCTATCGCTCTTAATAAAGTCGGTGAACTTACCCGGACCTTTTTCTTTTAAAACTTTCATAACTTCTTTATAATCATTTTTTCCTACAGGCTCTTTATCACTGTTATGAGCAACTAAAATAACTATTCCTCCTCTTTTAATAATGGGAAGTGTTCCATAGGCTGCTTTTGCAGCCTGATAGTGGTTAATAGCTGCACCTCCACCATGAGTTAAGACTATATCGTATTCATTGCTAACTGGGATAAGAGAATATTTTTTTATTCTTTTTACTGCTTCAAGGTGAGCTTTTTCTAAATCACCGGCAAAAACCCCGGCTAATTTCATTTCACCATTTAAAACAACATTTACACTGAAATCCACTCCTACCTTTCGGGCAACTTTTAAGGCAAAATTATGACAGGGGTTATTCTCTAAAACCAGGTTCGTAGCGTTAGGATTATCTATAAACTCAGCACCGTGAAAAAGATTAGTAGTCTCCAGATTAACAAGACCAGGACAAATTGCCTTTCTCCCACCTGATACGCCTGCCATAAAATGAGGCTCAACCAAACCAGTAACAATATGAACATCCGCCTCAATAAACTGTCTGTTTATCTTAACTGACACTCCATCTATATTGGCTAAGTAACGGAGATCAGAGGAGGTACAGTTGTGATCTATTATCTTATATTTATCTGTTATAAATTTTCCAAATGCCTCTTTTTTCCACTTATTGGATGTAGGTACATGAGTTCCCGTTCCTACTATAATCTTGATATTCTTATTCTTTACTCCTGCCTTTTTTAGTCTTTTTAAAAGGGGAAAAAGAATCCCATCATCTCTTTCTCCATTGTAGGGAACAGGTCTTGTATTGTCAGATACAGCTATGGCAATACTTACCTTTGAAGGAGATCTTTTGTAAAAAGAAATAATATCCTCTATGGGCAGGCTTTCTATAGGATTAGAAAGGGCATTTTCTATTTGCTCCTCAGGATTTTTTAATGCGGGGATATACCCCATTTTTAAAATATCACACCAAGAAGGAACTCTTATCTCTAAAAAATCTTTGCCATATTCTAAATTGATATTTTTCCAACCTGATGTATTCATTTTAAACTTTATTCTACATTTGACCAAAATAACTTCAGTACATATTCTTTATCTTATCAAAATCACTGCTTAAAATTGCATCTATTAAAGCACTCATATTAAGCACTCTTGCTATGTCCTCCTATAAAGAATGGTTATTGAAATTTTGAATCGCCTGTTCATTTTTTCACCTCAAATCATTTAGGAAGTCTAGCTCACTAAAAGATAAATCATTGGTATTTCTCTAAAGTATAACAACTTTTATAATCCAACAAAGATGAAGAACTAGGGCCAAAATGACCAGCGTTACCTTTTATTTTATGATATGGTACTTAGTTTGGTGACCGTCCAGATAAAAAACGCCTTTCTTGGTGAAAACGATATCCTGTTCAAGCTTGAAACGCAGTTCTTGGGCGCCCCATTCCGGAACAGGACGATCCACGCTCAACTCGACCGTAAAACAGCTGTTAGGAACAACCTTAACCTCTCCACGAGGTCCTGTGTTTTCCTGTTCCCAGGGCAGTCCAATCAGTGGACCGGGCTCATGTAAATAGATCCCGACCGAGTGCGAATATACGCGGGGCTTGTTTATCCCCGAAGACTTGGCTTTCTGCAGGATGTTTGCCAGCATTTGGTTTCCCGTCAGACCTTCTTTGAATTCGCCGCAGAAAATGTCCTGGAGCTTGTTTCCTTCCGCCATGCCAGCTTTTATGCCGTCTGGGACATCAGTCTCTCCTCGTTTAAGGACATAAGCCATCTCCTGGGTATCTGTATGATACCGCAGATATTTAATACCTACATCACAATGAAGAACATCGCTCCTCCGGATGATCTTGTCGTCCACAGGATATTTATCGAGTAGATCCGGGTTCCGTCCCCTTATACTGAAAAAAGGTCTGAATGCCTTCTCAAGCCCGAGATCTGCTATCCTCTGTCTGTAATGCCAGACCAGGTTGTCTGTAGTTGTCACACCAGGAGTTATGACTTTATTAGAAAACATCTCAGCGATAAGGGCATGAGAGATGAATACGGCAGCATGATACAAATCTAGCTCTTCATCCAGAAACGTTTCAAGCCACAGCGTGGCGAGTTTTTCAGCCGAATGCAGACGTTCAGCGTATTTGGGCCCTATCGCCTGAATCAGTTTATCTTTAAGCGAGACTGTCAAGCCATCTGCAGCCCAGATTACATCAGATTCGTTAATGCCAATCTTTTTAGGATCCTTCTCTTTAACCACTCTAGCCAAGCACTCCCATTGACCTTCTCCTACTTGTTTCTTGGTATGGGGTGAGGTCCAGATGTTTTGATGAAATCCTTTCATCTCTGTCCTGGAAATATTAAGTCTTTCCAATTTTTTACCAGATCCTGGATCGTAGAAAACGAGTATCTGAGTGATTGGGCACCATGCGTCATAAGGAACCATGGTCAAGAAAATCGGATCATAATTATCTTCATTACAGACGATAATCCACATGTCAAACCCGGTCTCTTTCATGAAATGAGACAGCAGCGGGTCAAGCTTCATTTTCGTGATTTTATCCACCGTGGCTGCTCTGTCCTTGATGCTCATCACCACAGGAAACTTTTTACTATGGGCAACAAACGGATGCACAGAGAGCGATATTAATAGAAGCACGATAAAAGTTTTTTTAATTGTTCTGATCATTTTTCCTCCTTCCTTCCTCAAATCTGAGTAAAAATATTATACCTTAGCCAAATATTATTTCGTCCGGAGTAGAAATTCATCGATACGGTTTCACGGCTGAGATTTTCTTCCGAACGCGTCGCGCTGACCGTGATGTTTGCCGATTTACTAAATAGCATGTACCACCAGCAGTTCCGCGATCGTCCTTTCGAAGAGGCCTGAATAGGCAAGCTATTCAGCGGAGCATTGATACCCATGGCCACACCAAAAAAATCTCCGATGGGAGCTTCCGCACTGGGATGTTTACTTCTGTCCCAGTACATCCGGATGATGAGATCACGACCCCCACTCCGATCTGAATTCTTTGGCCTTACCGGTTGGAACCACAGAAATTGTCGAATAGGAATAACCCATTTATTTTACATTCCTTTTATACTCATTTTTTTAACAAAATTTAATTTTTTTTGAGAAAACGTCTTGAACAATCATTTGTTCTGTGATATTTAATAATATGTTTAATATATTCTGTCAAGAGATAATTTTAAGGTATCATAGTGTTAACCCTCGGGACAATGTAAACTTGAGAATCTATCCACTCAATAATGGGCTTTCCGAAATCAGATTCTGGTGCAATGATGAATTAGTCGATATCCAGAAAATCAAAAATACTGACCTCAAAGGTGTGCACTTTTGAATTTTAGCTAACAGGAAAATATTTATTTTATATACAGAAAATATATTCCCCAGACCTTTTTTTGCTTTGCTGCATTCCATCATTTTCCCCTCTGGGCTGGATGCATGGCAATTGCTAGGAGAAAATCGCACAAAAAGACGTCCAGACTCTATATGGAAGCAATCATAAAAAGGTGGTTTTGGCCAAATGGATCTCAGGAGGAAAATAGCCAAAAATGCTGTTCAAGAGCTCAAGGGTTCGATCTGCGAGGCTGTAGCTCCACATTTAATACAGGTGTGGAACAAGATATCAGAGGCAGATTCCCTGAAATGTTTTTGAAAGGGGCAATATCACTTCCTGATCATTTCTTCGAGTTTGGGAATAAGATCCTTAATGACAGGCGCTTGGGGATCATCAGGTGCCAGTTCAAGAAATTTCTTAAAACTCTCTATCGCCATACTATAATTTGTGAGATTTAAGTAGGCATATCCTCTCTGTCTGTAAGGAGGAGCCCAATCACTATTTATTTGAATTGCCTTATCATAATATTCAACGCCTTTGGCTGCTTCGCCTTGCTTAAAAAAGATCTCCCCGACTTTGAAGGTCATGGTCTCATCTCCAGGGAAAATATCGATGGCTTGCTGGAGATAATCCTTAGCTCTGTCAACATCACCCTTCAATATAAAAATCTCACCTATTCCGGCTAGCGCATGGGCTACGTTTTCATCTCCTCCAAAGGAATTTTTCTCTTGTTTTGCCTTTTCCAACATCGTCTCAAAGACGGCAATGGCTCTATCATATTCACCCATTTCTTTGTAACAATTCCCAATGTTGATCTGAACCTGATAAAAGCTTGGAATCTTTTCAAGCAACTCTTCAAATTTCGCAACAGCCTGCTCATATTTTTTCGCCTCAAAGAGTTGATTGCCCTCTTCAAGGAGCGTAGCATCAATTTCATCCTGAATGGTACCTCTTTCCTGGATAACTACCTTTTTGAGGGTGATATTGACTGGGGCGTTATTCTGGGAAAATTGGCTGACCTGGAGTTCCAGTGTAAACGGTTCGTAGCCTTCCAAGTGAGCAACAATAAGGAAATATCCGGATCCTAAACCTCCAATCGCCCAATTCCCTTTTTTATTGGATTTGCTTTCAAATTTTGTCTTATAATCCAGATGTTCAGCTGTAATCTTAACATCTTTCAAGGAGTTCCCCGAGTCATCTGCGACTGTTCCCCGAATACGTCCTTTCCCCCGACCCTGCTGGCTAAAATCCATGGTTACCATACAGACCAAGAGCGTAAATATCATAAGAATCAGGAATGTGTTTCTCTCTCTCATCTGAATCTCCAAACTATAAGATTTGAGATTTTATTCTATTTTATCTCATCAGAATTTTCAAGCAGACCAAAACTCCCCAAACAATCGGATAAATCTTGCTAATGAGGAGATTTATTTAAATAAAGGCCTCTACTACCCCATAAGAACTGGTATAATAGAGACATGAAAAAAAATCAAAAGTTTCACCCAGTAGGTGAAACCAAAAAGGTTAATAAAATGATACGACAGAAGGTAAAAAATTTCAATCTAGGGTCATTAAAAAAGACAAGAGTCACAGCATCCAGCTGTTTGATACTGATCATGAGTATTGCCAGGGAGATTGGTTTAATAGCTGAGTTGGAGAAGAGGTTTTCTCATCTTAAGAAGCGTAAGCGAGGTTATTCAGTATCTGAAAAGATATTATCATTTATAGAGATGCTTATAAAAGGTGAGCGTCGTTTGAATGATATAGACATCTTATCTTCTGATCCAGGTTTATTGGATATATTGAGGATGTACAGATTTCCCAGAGCTAACACTATAGGAGTGCTGACGAGAGGATTCAGCCGAAGAGACATTAACAATCTGGCTAATATAGTAATGAAGCTTTCCTCCAATATTATCTGTCAGAAGGGGTTAAGAGAGATTGTAATAGATATAGATTCAAGCCTTATTGACAGCGAAGTGGAGATAGCAGAGAAGAGCTATGAAGGTTTTCGTGGATTCAATCCCTTGATGGGAATAATAAAGGGGAAAGGGGAGAAGCTTAGAGACTCTGCTATCGAAAAAGAAGTAGCCGAGAGTGTTCACTTTGTAGGGTCTGAGAGAGGAGGAGATGTTTATCGTTTTGTTGTGGTGAGGCGCAAGAGCCAACAGATGGCATTATTTCCAGAGTTTCAATACACCTACCGGGTCTATTTTACCAATACAGATTGGGACAAGCATAGAGTTGTTCATTTTTACAGACAAAGAGGAGACGCTGAGAATATTATAAAAGAAGAGAAAGAAGGTTTTGCGGTAGATAATATACTAGCAGAAGATTTCCTGGCCAATGCAGCTATCTTTCAACTGCAGTTACTTGCCTACAACCTGGTCCAATATTTTAAATACTCCAACCTCGAGAAAAGCTGGTGGAATTTACGCATTAAGCAATTGAGGTTCCGCTTGATAAATATCGCATGAATTGTCATCAATCATGCCCGCAGAACTATACTCCGCATATCAGCTAATTATAAATACCTGGAGACCTTCCATAGAATATATCATCTTTTAGCTATTAAACGGATCGAGTTATTGATTTAGGATTTCCAGCCATCTAATGCTAAATACTTCCGATGGACAAGTGTTTCTATTACCATTATTTACAGCATATCTTGTCCAACCTAACAGATTTTATCTAAAAATGATGTCACCATGACAAAAGATATAGATCACTGCGGGATAGGAAGTAAAATTAGTGAAAATTAATCAGTAATTTGATGAAAAATCTTCTTATCCGATTATTTTGGAGATCCCAAGAAAAATGTGTTGATTTTAAAGGAAGTTACGAGGATAATTCATTTTCAACTGTCAAAGATGGCAAATAAAGAAGTTATGCACGGGAAACCTTCCTAACTGTCAAAGAAAAGTTATACGGATCACTAACTTTAAAAGTGATACAATACATAAAAGGAGGGTGCTATTTCATAAGTTCATATCCCAGCTCGTTATCTTTATCAACAGCCGGCACGCCTTCTTTCATCCACTTCGGCATGGGCTCACCTTTAAGGTAATGAGCAAAAAATTGGGCCATGCGTATGTGGAAATCCCTTTTATTTTTCAGTTTTCGAAGACCATGTGATTCGCCGTTATAATTAAGCATCCACACAGGGTTTTGCAGCCTCCTTAGAGCAATAAAATACTCTATACCCTGGTACCATGGCACAGCACCGTCCTGATCATTATGCATAATGAGTATTGGTGTGGTAACCTTATCCATAAAAAACAGAGGAGAGTTTTCAAAAAATCTTAAAGGGACTTCCCATATAGAACCCAAAGTCTGATGATGTTCATATTGAAACGCCCTGTTTCTCCCAGTCTCCCATCTGATACCACCGTATGCACTGAAGAAATTCACCACGGGAGCGCCTGACTGAATGCACGCAAACATATTAGTACGTGTGGCCAGGTATGCAGCCTGGTAACCGCTATAGCTATGTCCCTGTACACCTATATGTTCAGGATCAATAAATCCTTGGTTAATAAGAGCAGTTACTCCAGGCATTATAGATTTATATGCACTCTCGCCTATATATCCGTCATCGAAGTAAATGTCAGGATTGAAAATAATATACCCATTGCTCGTATAATAGTGATAGTCTATTCTTGACCCATGCAATTCAGGTGTTTTGTGATTAAAGAGTTGGTCTGATGACTTATGAAAGAACTGAACTATCATAGGGTACTGCAAGGAAGGATCAAAATCTTCGGGCTTATATAGCAGGCCTTCAAGCTTACGCCCATCAAGTGATGTCCACTCATAAAGTTCGACTGTACCCCACAGTAAATCAGCCTGATGTGGATTGGCATTGCTAATACGAATACTATTACGGAATTTTAGATCTGATACAAGAAGATCCGGAAATACATTAAATGTTTCCTTCGTATATACTATAGTCTCCGAATCGGTAGCTTTTAAAGGATTTGAAAGATTATACTCTCCTCCAATTAGTAATTTTGGTTCAGAAGCTTTCTTCAGCCCCCATTTATAATAGCCTGATGAACGGCTGATCTCATGGGTACCTATTAAATATTGTTTTTCTTTCTCATCAAAGAAATCCGCTTTCCTGTCAAATATGATAAGACGGTAAACTGTATTTTTCTTCCGTCCATTTATTGTCAGATTTACAGGTTTATTATTATTTTCCGGATCCACCTTCCATATATCGTACCTGTCATATATGAATACCGCCCGGTCATCTTCCAGCCAGCCTGGTGAACCATACGGTTCGTTATGATCAAATGTAGTATTAGTCTCAAAATCTGCCCTGATAACACCCGCTTCGGTAATACGGTGCTCTTTTCCCGATTCAATATTATATGTGTAATAAGAATAATCATTATAATTAAACCATACCAGGTATTTGCCACCAGGAGATGCCTGAACTCTGGAGCGTATGTCTTTTTTTATCATTTGTCTGTTACCGGTGGTTAGATCAAACAGGTATACATCGTAATGTAAGGGATCCCACATTGATTGCAGTTCATATGGTTTGCTGGAATGCAAAAGCACATGATCGGCATTTCCTTTATCAAGGAGACTGGATTCTGGTATGTCCTCTGTTTCAATTTGTACCAGGCTGCCATAATTCAGATCATACACGGCCAGGTATGTCCTCTTTAATTCACGATTTTTATTTACAAGCTGTACAGTATGCAGTAAGCCTTCGCTGTGATGCCATACGTCTACATCAGGGTATTCATCATCCAGGATAGCTGGATCTCTTTCAGGACGTACAGGTGCTGTCCCGAAAAATATTCTTTTACCATTATCCGAGTATCTTATCCTACCATTTTCACTTATCTTCCAGTTCTCAGGTATCCCCCGGCTATTATCATTGACTATCTCTTCCGCCTCACCTTGACCGGTCCATAAATACAGGCTGAAATCTTTGGATTTGCTTCCATCATCAGGATTAAGGAAGAAAGCGAGCATGTCTCCCTTTTCGGATAATGTGATCTGCTTATAATCATTTTTTCCTGTAATGATCGGATTAATTTGCTCTTCCTCCAGATCATATAAGTATATACCGGCTTCAAATTCCTCATCATCCCCTGTTGATACAAAAAACAATTTCCTTTCTTTTTCAGCAAAATAATATTCAGTTACGAAAGACCATGAAATGATCTCACCACTTTCAAGGTTTCGTAGGTAAAGCACAAAACCATTCTTCCCAGATTCCTTTTTTTCCTTTTTACTTTCTTCCTCTGCCTCTTCAGCAGGTATTTCAATCTGGTAAGCCAGCCAGCCTCCCCATTCTTCAGGAATCTTATAATTCTTTATATCTTTAATTGAATCAAGCTTACCTGAGTGTATGGTATATGTCCCCAGGACATCACCTGGAATATCTTCCTTTTTTGTTTTCTCAAGTTTCAGCTCCCTGACATAGTCGTACTCAGGCTTAATAATAAATATCATAAACTCAGAATCATCTGTTATTTTAATTTCCTTACCACAATCACACTCAAATTTATTTTCACCTTTACTGTTATAAAGGTATATTTTTGAGTCACCCCTCCACGGCTCGGTTTTATATGCTATCCAGTTACCATCAGGTGATATGACTTTTTCAGTTATTCTGTTCCATGATTCAATGTCATCAATATTGAGTGGTTTTTTTTGGGCATCTAGACTTGAAGCAAACATTAATATAAAGCCATACAATAAACAGAAATATATGCAGGCGGATGATATTGTTGATTTTTTCATAATAAACATTATTGGTTTGCTCATCTTGATAAACATGGTAAATAATTTATTCATGATTTATTCCTTTTCGAGTATTATTTCGTTTAAATTAAATTGGTTACATTCATCCCCCCGAATAAGGACTGTAACTGTGCAACCGCCATTTATTACACTTAACACACCAAGAAATTCTCGATCTACATATTCTTCTTTATTATTATAAAGATTTTTCCAATCTGTCAGAGGCACCTGACACTGCATAAATCTGACTTCAGCCGATGAAAGAGAACGAAAATAATAACAATATAACTTATATCCACCATTGGTTGGGACATTAAAGTTGAATTTAACCAGCATAGGTTTTTTGATATCAAAGGGTTGCATTGTTAACACCAATTCGTTGAACATGAGCTGATTTTGGTATTCTCCGGGTAGGTTTTGTATTGCATCTGCCAAAACAGCATTTTCCCTTTATAAATCACCTTACAAGATTTTCTATAGGGTATTGGCAAGTAACAATAAAACCCACCGACTTCATGTCCACAAACCGGAGCTAAAAAAGGGAACCGGTTGCTTGCAAACAATTCATATAATGGTAAACTTAGACGGGGTTTTTCCCCCCCATCGAAAAATAACAATATGACATTACTGGTAGAGGTGGGGGTATTAATACGATTAATCACTTCTGGACCTTTCATTCCTGCAATAACCTGGTTTTCTCCTTCCATACGGATAAATGAGTAGGCTCCAGAAAAACCGTCATCATTTTTCCCAGTAGTATCATAACTCGAAAATTACTCAACCAATCCAGTTTTCAGATATTGAGGCAATCGATCGATTCTATACAACTGTTGTAACTCATCCAACAATCCTTGAACAAACATATTCTAACAACCCAAAAACAAGAATGTCAAATAGAAAAAAATATTAACAAATCTGGTGCATCTTCCATTTAGTTGAAAGATTATAATGAATGTCATTGATTTTAAAGTAAAATGGACATCAGGTATTTCTCTTGAGTAAAATAGGTTTTTATCAAAACCAACCCAAGAAAGCCCCCATATCTGTTTGTAGTATAGCACATTATTTTCCTTTTTGTCTAATCCGTATTATCGATCACAGCGATTCCGCAACTTCGCACAAAAAGCGAAAATCTCTCTTAAGATAGAGGGTTTTTCTATTAAGAGTTTCGTATTCGGGGGATATTGTTTATATTTGATTGATTATTTAGGGTTATTTTTGACAAGAGAGAACACTATCCCTCTGGTTTTGTTATCCAATATTATTGTTTTTCACTCTTATGAAAGAACCTGATTCATGGAGGAACTAACTTCAGACCCCCATAATAGAGTCCTGAACATATGAGTTCGGCAAAATAGAGATTACTGTGTTTGTATCTGCAGGAAGGCTTGATATTCAAATAAACAAAAGCCCGGAATAAATTTAACACCAGCATAAGGGTAAGCCAGAATGCAGTTATTGCAATAGGGTTATGTTTGTAGAGATGATCAGCATGCCAGTAAGTGACCATCTCATTAAGAGCCATATTTTCGATGAGCCATCTGGAATGTCCAAGATTAACAATAGCCTCAGTGCTTACTTTCTACTGCGATAATGTTGCTGCCCATATCCATTCAGAAATTTCCCTTTCTTCTTTTCCGGTTCGTTGTCTGCATACAGTTTTGGTTTCTAAAGAGCGCACCACCCTGACTTCTTTCCCCAAACTTTGCCATGAAGTAAATCTTTCAATATCCCAAAGTTCTCTTCTGGTATTGCCCTCTATTTCCATCAATGGTTCCTCATATGCAAAAAGACCTCTAGCATCTTCCATTAGGTTTCGTCTTTCAATACAGCGATAACATCTTTACCATGATCTAGGAATAGATTAAAAAAAAGGGCCTCAAGATATAACGCATCCCGTTGCCTCAAGCAGAAATGTTACCGAATAAAATTTGTTCTGTCTATGCCTATGGGAGTAACATCGGAAGGTAATTCGGGTGCATCTAAGTTGCTATAGACAAGGCTTTTCGCCATGACCTGACGCCAAGCCCGAATCCTTCGTTGAAGTGTTCGCAGCTGCCCATCCGGAAAGGAGCCCGGATGTTTTTTTTGGAGCCGCTCGAAAAGTTCCTTTGCTGTAGAATCCGGAGTCTCTTGGAGCCAAAGAAGAATATCAGGCCAGACTATCTCAAAAGGATCTTTATGAGTGTGCCAATATCGAGCATTTTTAGGAGGGGTTCGATGTGTGGGGCGGATTTCACCCTGTCGCCACATGTTTCCTAACTGTTTCATGAACTGCTTCAGATTAGCTTGGCCCGGTCCTGTTATGTTATTTTCACGGTGAGATATGGATGCCAACGCGGTTTGCTGATCCCGAATTCTATGAAGCAAACCAATCGGATCAAGAGACTTGCCTTGCAATTTAAGCATCTTTTTTACGTCACCGGGAAAGGCAGAATGCCTTAAAAGCCGCTCGCAGGGTGTTAGAGGCTTTTCATAATATCTTTTTACTTTTGAGCCGTTTTTTTCTTTCTCTCGCAACTTGAAGGATGGCTGGAAATGGTTCACATACAGCCTAACGGCTTGATAGAGGTGAGCCAGGGCTTGGCCAGCGACAACTCCTGAGTAACGATCGTGCCCGGCGAATCTTCGGATTACCGCTCCGTTTTTCTGCTCTATCCAGGCTTGATCGTTTTTCCGATAGGCTCTTGATCTTGTAAACTCAATAGAGTGAGTTTCACAATAGTCCCATAATGTATCGTTGATGAAAGCGCTGTCGTTATCTGAGTCAATCCCTAAAACAGGAAAAGGGAGCTGTCGGCTCACAACCTCTAAGGCTTCTACAACCAGTTCTTGGCTTTTCGCAAGAAGAGGAATACATTCTATCCATGCCGAGCAAATATCGACCGCTACCAAACTGTGGATATGCGCTCTCGCCGTCGAGCCTCCATTGTGATCTACAAAATCAATTTCTAAATATCCAGGTGAGGGATCATTCCAGTCCGCGAAAGTTCGGACGCGGACAATAGTGCTTGTCTTCTTAGGTCTCCGCCGTCGCTTTCTTTTTGGTTTAGCTTCGTTTCTTATTGGTCGTAAGAGTCTGTCCAGGGTTGCAGAACTCGCCAGAAGCAAGCGTCGGCGAACTTCCGAATCAAGTTTCATATGGCCGTGCCGCTCCAGAGAGTCCACAAGGGTAGGCAAAATGGCTTTAAACCTTTTGCCGCAAATCCTGTCTCCGGCTTCCCATACTATAACAAGAGCTTCTCCAACGGCTTCATTGTAAATACGGCGATCAAAGCTTTGTTTAATCTTTTGATCTGCCGGATTTCCACCAAGTACACGAACTGCATGCTTTCGGTGGAATCCAGTCAAAGAAATGAAGTCATCCAAGATTTTTGTCTTTTCATTCTTCATCGACACTCGATAACGCTTCCTCAGAACTTCAATGAGTTTTTTTTTGTATTCTTGCTTATCATTGTTGCTCTCCTCTTTACGGTAACATTTTGATGAGGCAACAATATGATTACAGTAACAAAACTAATGAGTCAATGCGCACTGCTACCCTGTTGTTTAAAATTAACGGCCTACAGGGGGCTTAAGGTTTTCCAGTGTGCAGAGTTGAAATGGAGTTCGCTAGTGTCTGAATTGCAGAGAGACAATGTGTCATGGACTATTGGCTCCAACCTGAGTTGTGCAGACTGCCACAACAATTTACCTATTATTTCTTCAGGCTATGTTATTTCCGAGCGGAATCATGATTTTTAGGACTGGTTGTGGATCAGACTTTTCGGTTTGATTTATCCCCATACTCAATACTCAGCCGAAAACAACAAAGACCTTCGAGATTGAAAACGACGATAATCTTCCTCTTATTACAATATTCACCGTTAGGCGGGCTTCGGAGTATGTGATATCGGCGAAGATGAGCAAAAGAAATGAAGAGAGAACATAAAAAAAATATGCATATCCTCACTCTTATTTAGACTTGAAAAGAATCACTTAAATCCTACCTGAGGAAGCAAGAAAATAGAAGCGCTCCCTTTTCATTCTCGGTTTAAAAGAAAAACCTATGCTGAGATCCTATTTGACCTTACAAATGCTTAGTTATATAAATCTTTTGAGAGCGAATCCCTAATCATCGAAAAGAAAGGAGGGCATTGAAATGAGCACCCATTTAATGATTTTTAAAGAAAAAAACAGTTATTTCCTGGGAGAAAGTATTTAAGGATTAAGATGCTTGGGCTAGTGCCTTTATTTTTCCTTATTTTTGGAGTTATAGCTGGATGCAAAGAAGCAGCAGATAATCAAAAAGACGTAAGAATTGCTGTGGCTCAATTTTCCCATGAAACATGTAACTTTTGCCCAAAGCCCACCACTATCGAGGATTGGGAATATTATAGTCTGCCCACCCGTAACATTGTGGATACCCAAAGCGGATACATTGGGGGCTTTAAAAGCATGTGCGAAGAGTTTGGATGTGTGGATTTGGTAGGAATCACATCTCCCCGAGGAGCCCGAGGAGGTTCTTCGGGAAGCTGGAATACTCCTGAAGTTTTTGAAAAATACTCCCGACTCATCATCGAGGATCTGAAGAAGTTGGGGCCTTTTGATAGCGTTTTTCTTTCCCTCCATGGGGCTATTGCTGTGAAAGGCATCCCCACAAGCCTGAAGCTGAACTGACGCGAAGAGTACGGGAAGCTGTAGGAGATATCCCCATCATAATCACCTTGGACCTTCATGGGAACGAAGATCATGAGCTTTCCGATGCTGCAGATGCCGTGTTTATTGTCAAAAGATATCCCCATTACGATACATTTCTTCAAGGAGAAAGGGCAGCTAGGGTGATGATCAATACCATCCGCGGCCATTACCAGCCCTTTATGGCCACTCGAAAGCCGGAAGTGATCACTCCCAGCGTGTATCAGGGGACAGGTGTTTCTCCGGCCATGGATATTATGGAGCGGGCCCGTCGTTGGGAATGCCGGCGCCTAGGGGTTTATGCTTCTATGGCTTTCGGATTCGCCTATGCTGATGTTCCGGATGCGGGAGCTACGGTCATGATGGTGACTGATAACGACCCGGAACTAGCAGACCAGATTGCGGATGATATATCCGACTACATCTGGAGGCTGAGGAAAGAGTTTGCCGGGAAAAAGCTTCCCAAAACCAAAGAAGGAGTGGTTTTAACGATTCAAGCTGCAGAGGCTGGAAAAACGCTGGTGGTAATTGCTGATCACAGTGACAGAACCGGGAGATCCACTCACATCTTGGAAGAATTGATCAACCAATGAGCCGAGAATTTCTGCATCGCCATCCTTCGGGACGAGAAGGCCATTAAAAAGATAAATAAGACTGCCCAAGTGGTAGAAAAGATCACCATTGATGTGGGCGGATACACGGATAAATTTGCCGGAAATCCAGTAAGGATTGAAGGCAGTGTTGAGTTTCTTGGAAATTATAGGCAGAGAGGAACCGTGGTTGTTCTTGTTTTTGGTAAAAACAATCGTGTTATCCTTACTCCTCAGCTCACTCAAGTAACCACCCCTGATTATTTGGATCCTATGGATACTATGGGTATTGACATGGAAAATGTGGATATCATTGTTCTCAAATCCCGGGTTCATTTCAGGAGAGGATTTCACGAGGATGGCTTGGCTGGAGCAATTTTTGAGGTGGATGCCCCTGGATGGGGGCCCGCTAACCTGAGCACTCTTCCTTACAAAAATATCCCCAAAGATATTTATCCTGTGTACAAGAAAGACTGACGCTTAAGAAAAAGGGACAATTTCTATTTTTTGTTCTCTTACAGAAAATCAAAGAAACTGGAACTTAGCTTGATATACAGATTAATCCCTATCACGAATTAGAGAAGCTTATTCTATTGGCTAAATAATTTTCAATCCTCCATTATTTAGATTAAAAAGGCATAAGTTTAATAAAAAGAGCAGAAAAATCTGAAACAAAAAATTATCCTTATTTGCTATAGAGGTTTGAGATAGATATGTTATAATAAATCGTGTTTATTGCAAATTGATTCATATCAACTGGAGAATTCAAATATGATGAAAAGGAAGATTAAATGCGGAGTTATTTTGATGATACTTATATTCCTATCGTACCTGCCTGGATATCCAGATTCTATTAAGGATCTTTCCAAACGGCATAGAGAGTGGTTGGAAAAAGAAGTCGCTTACATTATTACACCTCTAGAAAAAGAAGTATTTATGGAACTCGAAAGCGACCGAGAAAGAGATCTGTTTATAGAGACCTTATGGAAATAGAGAGATCCGACTTTGAGTACTGACAGGAATGAGCTTCGGGAACAACATTATCGGCGACTTAATATGTGAATCATTATTTTTGGAGAAGCAAACCCAAAAAGGGATGGAAGACTGAACGGGGGCGAATCTATATTATTCTAGGTGAACCGAATGATGTTCAGAGGATTCTAAGTAAAAATCAAGTTTACCCTACTGAAATCTGGTTCTATCAAGGATTAACAGATAAAGGTTTTCCTCCTGGTTTCAATCTAGTTTTTTCCCAGGAAGGAGGAATGGGAAAATACAAGCTTTACAGCCCTCTTTCTGACGGCCCGCAGGGCTTATTGACTGCCTATTACGGAGATCAAACCGATTATCTAGCTGCTTATAAAAAACTCGTTGAAATCGAGCCTAATCTGGCGGAAGTGACCCTAAACTTGATTCCAGGTGAAAGCAATATGGCGGCAGGGCGTCCTAGGCTCTCGTCGGATATATTGATAGATCAGGTGGAAAATACTCCTCTACGGGAAGTTAAAGACATATATGCTAAGAAATTTCTTAAATATAAGGAAATCGTGGAAGTCGAGTACACACCTAATTACATGGATAGTAATGGAGTTGTCTTCATTTCGAGGGAACCGTCAAATATAAAATATATATATGGTGAACTATGCCATAGAACCGGAAAGGTTTTCAGTTAATATGTATGAGAATATATATTATACTTCGCTCCAGCTTAATGGGATCGTAAAAGATATGGATATAGAGGATAAAATAATATATCAATTTGACAAAACAATTCAATTGGAGTTTTCAGAAAAACAGATCGAACAGATCAGCTATCAGCATGTAAGTATTCAGGATGTCTTTCCATTAATCCCAGGAAGATACTATCTAACTATATTGTTAAAGAATAAGATTTCCAAGGAGTTCACCATTATCGACCGGGAACTGGTGCTTCCAGTAAAAAATGATGCACTACAGATGACTTCGCTATTTTTGGGCTATAATGCTAAATTCAATCCTACTGGTGAAAATCGGATTCGGCCTTTTCAAACTGGGGATTATCAGATTTATTTTCAGGCTAACTATATTTTTCTTCGAACAGATAAACTAGTTATATTTTTTCAGCTCCACGGATTAACACCCCAGAAACGAAAACAGAGAAAGTTAAAATATTCCTTCTTAAAATAAAGACAGGAATTCAAATCTTTTACCCATAATATCAGTGAGTATGAGGATATTCCCAACATTATTGAACATGTTTCTCTTAAAGATTTTCCTCAGGTGCATTATACTGTCCAGGTTGGGTTGCAGTTGAATGGCAAAGAAATTATTTCAGAAAAGGATGAGTTTGACCTGACTTATACCGACAGCATTTCGCGCCCCTGGATTTATTCCAAACTTTTAACCTGGACGGACAATAATATAGCGTATAATTACTTTAAGGGGATTCAATACTTTAATCAGTGTGAAATAGACAAGTCTTCTCAATATATGCAGTCCGCCTATCGAAAAGAGCCGGATTCAAACAGCATTGCCTTAAGCTTAGCAAAAATCCGGATGAATCAAAAAAAATACGCTGAAGTGGAATCATTGCTGGCTCCCATACTTGATCACGAAGAAAGTCCTGCTTATGAGGTCTTTTTTATCCTGGGGAAGTCCTATCAATATCAGGGAAAACTCCAAAAAGCTGTAAAAACATTTGACCAAGCCATTTCTCATCATGGATTGAACACTACTTTTCTCAACGTTATGGGTGAATGTTATTTTCAAATGGGTTACAAGCTGAAAGCCCAGGGAGCCTGGGAGAAATCGCTTGAAATCGACATCAATCAATCCAAAATCAAGAAAAACCTTGAAATGCTTAAGCAGAAAAAAAGGTGAATCATCACATAAAAAAGTTTTCGTTTATTGGAGTGATTTTTGTTATTGTGCTGGCTGGCTCCTGTCACTATTATAACTTGGAACAGCAGCTGTCTTCAGATCATGCGGAATTTATCAATAAAGTTCGTTACATCATTACCAAAAAGGAAAACCGGTTGTTCCTGGAATTGCCGGACACAGAAAAAGATAAGTTTATCCAAGAATTCTGGAAAAAAAGAGACCCTTACCCAACAACTGAGGAAAATGAATTCAAAATAGAATATCACAACCGGATTGAACAGGCTAATGAATTATTTATCAGTGAAGGCCGGCCTGGTTGGGTGACCGACAGGGGCCAGATTTACATTCTGTTCGGTCCGCCCATGGACAGGATCACATATCCCCAGAGAGCTATGGGTTAGTGCCAGGAAACATGGTATTATGGCAATTTTCCGGTGGTCTTTGTGGATCGAAGATGTACCGGGAAGTATGAGCTGGTTACTTATGATCTAACCAGATTGAGAGAAATAAATTTGATGTACATGAGCGAACTGAGCACGGCCCAAGCTGATGCCCAAAAGACTATTCAAAAGCAGGAAAAGAATTTCAATTTTGATTGGTCTATTAAAAACATGGAAGGAAATAATAATCAGTTCCGCGGAATTCTAGTTTTTGATATTCCCTATGACAATATATGGTTTGCGTAAGACAGAAATGATTTAGTGACCGTTTTAACCCTTCAACTTAAACTCATGGACGATCAGGATAATTTAGTCTGGGATTATGAGGAATCTTTTGAGGTGCGTATTTCCGAGAAAGACTTGAAGAAAAACAAAATAGAAAACTACCAACTGGAAATTCCTTTTGTGGTGGAAGACAAAGGTTCCACCGATAAACTTAAACAAGGAAGGAACAGTATTTTCGCCACTCTGATCAACAAGACCGATGAAACTCGTATTAGGAAAATCATACGGTTTTCTTTTGAACAATAACTTAAGGAAGGAAAACAAAAGTCACCAAAACCGGATAAGCTCATCCTTTATCTCTAAAGAATTAAGGAAGAGGGACCGTGAGACAGCAAAATCGTATGATTTATGGAATTTTTATGTTTGTGCTCCCAATGTGATTTACAAATATTCACACATAGGGATATCCTCCTCTCAGCAGCAGATATCAGGCGTGAAACTTATATGCTGGATTATTAATAAAAAAGCTATTTTTTCATTTCTTTCCGAGTTTCCCAGTTCCCTATCCAATCTTCTGGCTTTCTGCTGTTTCCATGATAAGACCAAATATCGAAAGAATCAGGATTACACCTTCCTGGAACAAGATATAGATATTTCTGTCCCCATGGATCTAAGGGAATGCGTTTTGCTTTAAAATATGGCCACCTTCCTATTTTACTCGTCCAACTCATGTTCAACTCAGCAGGTCTCTCTATTAAAATATCCAGTGATTTCGGATATCGTCCTAAATCTTCTTTAAAAGCTTTGATTGCCTTTACAAGTTCAGCAACAGTTTCCTGGGCCTCATTAACTCTTTGTTCAAAAAGCCTCTTTTCTTTCACCAAGTAATCTTCATACCAAACACTCATATCTCCCCAGGGAAGCTTTCGCAAAGATATTCCGTCCAGTCCAATGCTATATCCATTCTTTCCTGTTTTATCATTGTAAGAAAGAGGATGGCTGCCTACACATTCAAATCGAAATCTGTACTCACCGGGCTTAAGATTGTAGATCCCGACTTTTTTCTCCTGGTTGGTGCCGTAAATCCTATTTTCAGGAGTGTATTCTTTTCTGGTCAAGTAGGGATTCCAGAAATCCATATTTGGATCTAAAACCTCCTTAAAACCAGGTCCGATGAGCGTCATCTTCCATATTCCATATTCTCTAAAAAGAATCTGAAAAACGGAGATAGAGTAGCGTCCTTTTTCTTTCACAGAAAAGGGGATTTCAAGCCAAGAACCAATTTTGTCATTATACATATAGAATATGCGTCTTTTAAAATTCACCCAGCCCATCTTGTTGGTCTTGCTGACAGGTTTCAATCCGGGTGAAGTTTTTATAGGCGAATTCCCTCTTTCTACTTCGGGCTCGGCCATATCCCTTGGAACTACCCAGATCTCGGGCAAAAGTCGCTCTTTAAGAGTGGGAAAGGGTTTCATTGGTGTGGCCACAGTTCTCTGATACCAGAAGGCAACAGAGGAGCAAAAGTCTGCTCTGTACTTGAAATCTCCGCCTTTTGTCTCTCCAGTCTTAGGATATTTTACTCTGACAAAGCTTCTACGTTCAATATCAACTTTTAAAGATTTTTTAAAGGTCACTGGATCATGAATGTGCCAACGGTAAAGGGTATGCCGTGCATCCTCATTATGCTGTTCCCGGATGGTGACTCCAGCGTTCATATTGGAAAACAATCGTAAATTCCAGGCATCAGTAAAATAATCTTCCATACCTGTCCCTACCAGGCTGGGCTCTTCCTCCCCGTCGATGTAGTACAGGTCGTCTGATTCACCGAACCAACTTCTGACAGAACTATGCAGGCTCATAACCGTTCCTACATACTGGCCATCGCCTTCAACCTCTAAAATAGTGTAGGGAGTGAATGGTTTAACGGGCCATTCTTGATTGTACCGAGCATGGAAATATAGAGAATCGTCAGGGAGGGCATCCAATTTTTGCCAATCGATGTAAAAATAGCAGGTAGCATCTCCTTTTTCCGCATCATTGGTCATGGTCAGCTTGGCCTTCTTTCTGAATGGCATTTTCCAGTAAGAGTTTAGGGCTCGTCCATAAGAGGTAACTTCAATTGGCAGAGAAGAAACATTAGCTTTCATACCATGCCCGGCTGCAAAAAAATCACCAATTGGAGTCTCGACCGATGGTACATCCTCTCCATCCCAATAGATGCGAAGCACTAATTCTCTGGGATAACGAAAGTTGCTGCGAGAGCTCAAAGTAAACCAGATATGACGGATCTCTCCAGGTCCTTCCAGCTCTGCTAAAACTGCGGTTTCACCCGGATCGATGCGAAAGGCATCTGCGTTGGATTCCGGATCAAAAAGCCCGCTCGAATTTCGCATCCGTTCTCCGGGAAGTTTTCTTGTAATCGAACTCAGCTGGTCGTCTCCAAAGCTTAAAAACGAAAAACAAGTAAGCAGAAACAAAATTAATACAGCTGAATTTAACCAAATTTTGTAATGATATTTTTTATACATTTTTTCCTCCTTTTTCTCTTTTGGGTTCAAAGCTAAGGTGGAGTTAAACCTGCCACCTTTATTTTTTTCTTACACACGCCGCCCCGGGTGGAAATAAAAATAATTTCTACTTCCTCTTCTTTTGAGCTCGTGATTTGTATTCTCCACTTTACTTCTTTTTTTTCCTCCGGTTGAAGCCAACCTAATTCTACCGAGTTTTTCCCTTCTATCAACTCTATCCCTTTTTCTGGGAGTTTGATATCCACACGGTCGGGTCGTACGATTTTTATTCTTTTGGCCATCTCCAGAGCTGTAGGCAGAAATCCTTCATTAGTAAATATCCCTGAAATCTCATAGATACCTTTACTATCGCTTAAAGATTTCATATTTACTGATATTATTTTTACTTGAGGTAAGGATTTCGCCAGGAGAAGATTTAACATTGCTTCATTCTTAGCCCATTTTTCCAGATATTCAGGGGGTGGATTTTGCCAGAAAAACTTGGGATTATATCCTCCAATTTCCACTTCTCCCAATTGAGGATGTTCGTATGTCTTCCAGTTCTTGAATCCTTTGCCTCCCAAAGCTTCATCATTCCACCTCAACACTTCAGTGGGGCTGAACACTCCATCACCGTTATAATCAATGACTTTTCCTGCACACCAAAGCTCATCTCCGTACCAGAGAGCGCCGAATTGGAAATAGCCGTAATCCATATGAGTTCCGAAGAGAGGTCTTCCCTTCCTTTCAAAATCTTTCATTCCTTCGAATACAACTTTCATTTGGTTAGGAATATCCCAATAGATATCACCGGTAATCCTGTATCCCGTAATTTCTTTCCCCCTTTCATCAAAATAGTGAAAATATTTGAGATCCTGCTCCAGAATGGATTCCTTGCTACGGCTTGTTGCAGGCGCGCGAAGGATCATCGGTCCCTTTGTGTCCATACTCTGTCCAGCGCCTATGTTGGGATGGTGCAGAAGAAACATGACGGTATACCGGGTTTCAGGCTCAGATAATGGATAGGCCCCGGCTCCTAACTGAGTCCAACCGCGCCCTGTTAAATCGCGTCCCGGTTCCGGTCGCCAGTTCTCTGGATAGTTCCGATTCAAGTCCAGTCCACCGATGCCATCTTCGTTATACCGGCCATCGAGGTCGTTATCCAGGCCTTCACTGTAAATCCTGTAATTCCCTTTTCCCTCTCCGACATATTTCATTAAACGGCCGGATTTATCATCCGGATTGATGATATGATCCCCCTTTCCATCATCCAACTTTTTTCTCATCTGATAACAAAAGCCGTCTCCATCAAGATCTTCCCGTGGATCTTCGTCCAACATCCCATCCAAGTCGCTGTCATGAGGGCGGACAGTGCTACGATTGATTTGAGCGGTGTTCAAATATAAAAGCGAACCATCTGGGTTATTCTTTACTTTTACATATAAGGCCTTTTCATCGATCAAATTCGCAATTTCAGGATCCTTGTCGTAGTTCGTTAGAATATACCAGGCGAAATAGAGGGATGATTCTGCGGTTGTCACTTCCTGGGAGTGACGATTGGATTCCAGATAAAAGCCGGGTTTATCCGTATCTTTTCCAGTTTTCTTGTTGGTGATGGTGATTTGCCAGATATCACGGCCTCCATAGCTTTTTCCGACAGAATAGAGGTCGACCAAATCCGGATAGTCTTTTTCCCATTTTTTTAAGAAACATATAACCTCATCATATTTGTGATAATGGGAAAACTCCATCTTGCCTTCGATTTTAGGATGTGTTTCCGAATAATCAACAATAGGAAAAATGCTCGGGCCGTGTCTTTTCCCAACGACTTTATACATGTTGGAAGGTCTTTTGTCATCGATTTGGTTGGGAGTTAAGGTTATTGTAAATAAAAAAAATATTGAAACCATTAATAGAATAGATTTTTTATTCATGATCACTCCTATTTTATAACATCTTCTATAATATCTCTTCTTCCAGAAGGTGCGGCTACTTCGATGGCAAGCAGCCCAATTGAATCTGACTGGAAATCTTATTTCTGAGATAGAGAGTGTAATTAAAAAAGTAATTAATTTCCATTGTTTTTCTCCGATTCAAGCTTCCGCATCTTCTCCAGCCATTGATCAACATTATCAAAGGGGATTTTACGTATGGAAAGAATGTCAGCGGTAAGGTTGTAGAAAGGCTTGCCAGTCAACGGGTGTACAGCAAGGGGATTTGCTCCAACACACTCGAGTTTCAGCCGGTGCTCCCCAGGCTCAAAATCAAACAGCCCGATCCTCCTCTCTAGATTCTGACCATAAGTAATATCTTCGTGCTCGTTAAACCGATAGATATTGAAAAAATCAAGTGTTTTGTTGATCTTTTCTGGAGGAAATCCCTTGGCCAGGAATGGCTGATAACCCCCTGGAATCTGAGATTCTCCAGCCTTGTAGATTTCCTTGTCATCGATAAAAACCTTCCAGATACCATTATCTGCCCGTAGAAGTTGGAAAAGCGAAATCACATGCAAGCCCTTTTCCTTTATCTCAAATGGGATTTCTATCCATGATCCTACAGTATTGTTATTGACTAGCAATCCTTGGCGGTTAAAACAAGGACGGTTGTAGGTCAATTCTTCCAAAACTATCCCGTCCGAGTGCTTTATCCTGTCGATGATTTTTGGAAGATGATAAAAGACCTCAGGATCCACCCGCTCATCGAGGGGAGGAAATTTACACCAAGGTCTGGCGATGGTATCTTGGTACCAGAAGGCTACAGATGACCATTTATCTGGCCGGGGTTTGAAGCTGTCCAGAGTATTTCCGACCTCATCGACAATGAAGCCTTTGCGCTCAATCGTCATCTTCAAAGATTCCTCAAAGATCACAGGATCGCGTATGTGCCACCTGTAAGCTGTGATCCGGGCATCAGTGCACCGGGGTTCAAACACAGTGCAGCCCGTATACATTCCAGAGTGGACTCTCATGTTCCAGGCATCGTTGAAATAGTCCTCGGTTCCGCATCCGACAAGAGACGGCACTTCCTCCCCGTCAATATACCAGAAATCATCCCCTTCCCCGATCCAATGTCCAAGAGAAGCCTGTGAAGAAAGAACTGTGCCCACGTAGTGACCATTTCCCTTCCCCTTAAATGCGCAGTAAGGCTCGCCAATGGGAACAGGGTATTCTTGATGGTAGCGAGCATGAAAATACATATTATCTTCGGGCGATTTATCTAATTTTCTCCAATCAATCATGTAAAAAACGGCAGGAGCCCTCTTGTCCGATTCGTTGGTTAGAGTAATCCGCGCCTGTTCTTTAAATGGCATGGTCCAGTAACAATTGTAGGCCCTCCCATAGGAGCTGACCTTTACGGGAAGGGAGTTGATATTGGCCTTCATCCCGTTGCCGCATCCGAAGAAATCACCGACAGGAGTTTCGACGGAGGGAATATCAGAGCCGTCCCAGTAGATCCTCAGAACGATTGAACGGGGATAACGCAAATCTTGTGAAAATATAGTCATCCAGATGTGAGTGATCTTGCCTGGTCCTTCCAACAAAGTGAGTGTCTTAGTCTCGCCAGCTTCAATCGGTGTGGTATCCCTGTTGTATTGGATATTTCCGCTTGAAGCTCTCATTGTTTTCCCGTCCAATTTTGATGAAATAGAATCCAAGTCCTGCGAAAAAAGAGAGGGGTGAATCAAAATCGCAAGACAAATGACAAAATCTAAAAAACGATATGTATTTATCACAGTGATGCCTCCTTTTTATTTTTTCTGTTTTTCCGCTTCAATCTTTTGCATCTTTTCTATCCATTTATCCATATGTTCGAAGGGTATTTTTCTTATCGAAAGTATATCTGCAGTCATATTATAAAAGGGCTTTCCAGTCTCCGGATGAACAGCCAAGGGACTGGCACCGACACAGACAAACCTGATCTTGTGTCCGCCTGGACCGAAATAAAAAGCCCCGATTTTTCTTTCAAGATTCTGTCCGTAACTTATATCCTCGTGTTCGTTGAACCGGTAGATATTGAAAAAATTCAATGTCTTGTTAATCTTCCATATCGGTTGTTTGTGCACCTGGCTGGGACGGTATCCGCCTGGAATCTGAGATTCTCCAGCCCGGTAGATCTCTTTGTCGTCGATATAAACCTTCCAGATTCCGTTGTCTTCCCTCAGGAGTTGGAACAGGGAAATAATGTAACGTCCTCTCTCTTCGATCTTGAAGGGAATCTCGATCCAGGAACCAACAACCTCATTTTTAACCAGAAGGCCTTGTCTTCTCCAGCAGGGCCGGTTATAGGTCATTTCTTCTAACTCCACGCCCTCCGAATACTTGATCTTATCTATAATTTTGGGAAGATGAAAAAACACTTCAGGATCGACGCGTTCTTCCAGAGGAGGGAACTCACACCAAGGTTTGGCTATGGTATCTTGATACCAGAATGCTACAGATGACCACTTGTCCGGCCTGGGCATATGTCCGCTGACAACATCCCCTGCCTCATTCATAATATATCCTTTGCGCTCGATGGTGAATTTCAGAGATTTTTTGAAGACGACCGGGTCGGCGATATGCCACCTATAGGCGGTGATCCGGCTGTCTACAGCCCGCGGTTCATACACTGTGCATCCTGTATGAAGACCAGAGTGAACACGCATGTTCCAAGCGTCGTTGAAATAATCCTCGGTGCCGCATCCGATTAAAGACGGAACCTCTTCGCCATCGATATACCACCAATCATCCCCTTCTCCGTACCAGTGTCCTATTCCTGCCTGGGACGAGGCCACTGTTCCTACATAATGACCATTCCCCTTTCCATTGAAAATGGTGTAAGGCTCTCCGATCGGAACCGGAAATTCCTGATTATAGCGGGCATGGAAATACATCAGATCCTTAGGCTCTTGCTCCAGTTTTAGATAATCGATCATGTAATAACAGGCCGTAACGTCTTTTTCGGACTCATTAGTCATGGTAATGCGTGCTTCGCTTCGAAAGGGCATCTGCCAATAACAGTTGTAGGCCCTTCCATAAGATGAAACCTTGACAGGAATGGAATTGATATTGGCTCTCATCCCATTGCCGCAACCAAAGAAGTCTCCTAGCGGTGTCTCGACAGAGGGGATATCAGAACCATCCCAGTAGATACGAAGAACCAAGGAATGGGGATAGCGGATATCATGGGCACCAATTGTCATCCATATGTGCGTGATCTTCGCTGGTCCCTTGAGAAGGGCAAGAATCGCCGTTTCTCCTCCTTCGATTGGGATGGCATCATGGTTGTCATGGATACTTCCACTTGAAGCACGCATTCTGGTCCCTTTGATCTTTTGCGTCAATTCATCTAGATACTGAGAGTTCAAGGGGATGAAAAAAACTATAAGAAAAGCTAGAAAGAAGCTTATTATTTTAATTCGTATAGGCACTTGTATCCTCCTTCCAAATTTATATTTATATTAATTATTTCCTATTATTATGTGGAAATTGAATTGATTTATTCTCATAAGCTTGGCATGAAAAGCAGGACTTTTCCATTTAAGGCCTTGGTGTATTGACCGTGTTCGACGCTTGTTTTTCCATTCACAAGGACATATTCGATCCCTGTACTTAATTGATGGGAGTCGGAGTAGATAGAATTATCCTTGACCCTTGCAGGATCGAAGACAACAATATCTGCCTTGAATCCTTCCAGGATCAATCCTCTGTCCTTAAAACCGAGAAATTGTGCCGGAAAAGAAGTCATTTTTCTTATGGCATCCGCCCAGGTTAAAAGGTTTTCCTCCCTCACAAACTTACGAAGCACCCGGGTGAATGTTCCGTAGTTTCCGGGATGCCCTTTAGTTCCTGGTCTGAAATGCGTTGCACTTCCATCACTTCCCACCATCATCCAGTACTGTTTCATGCCAAATGAAATATCTTCCTCGGACATTGTGAATACTGAAATGATCAGGTCATTTTTCTCCTCAATGATCAACTCGGCTGCCAGGTCAAAAGGACTTCTGCCCTTATCTCGGGCGATGTCTGAAATGACCTTGCCTTTTAGATGAGGATTTTTTTTCGATTCGACTATGGTAAAGCTATCCCATCCGAACATCTGTACCCAATTCAATTTATTCGGAGCGCCTGCCATGGTTATCTGTCTCATCTCGTCTCTCTTGGCATCTACTCTCAGAACAGCTACCACAGCATCTGTGTACCTTTCCAATAAATCAGACCTAGGAATAAGTGGGGCTTTCCCGGATTTCATATAGCCTTCAACAGAAATCCCCATCCTTTTTAGAACATAGTAATAATCTATCATCTCCTCAAGCTCTGAGAGAGACTCCATATCATCTGGGACATTGAAGATCATTACTAGCGGGGAATAAACACATTGAGGATAAGTGTAAAGATCCGCTGTGATGTAAACTCCTAGATCTCTGGCCGATTTAATCAATCTGGAAGCATCTTTGAGCAGCCCCCAATTGTACTTTCCAGAAGCCTTGAGGTGTGCGGCATTGACACGAACACCCGTTTCCTCGCCGATTCGAATGGTTTCTTTGACAGCCGCTATCAGCTCAGCCTCCTCACTGCGTTGGTGACTGTTGAAAACGCCACCAAATTCACCGACTATCTTAGTCATGGCGATTATTTCCTCTGTCGAGGCAAATCGGTCAGGAATATACTGCAAGGCTACGCTCAATCCCCAAGCACCCTCTTCCATAGCCCTTCTCAGGATGGCATTCATTTGCTTCGTTTCATCTAAGGTAGGACTGCGGTCTTCAACTCCCATCACAGCCGTTCTGATGGTGCCGTACCCAACCAGCATGATGGCATTTGTTCCGATACCGGTTTTTTCCCACTTGGACTTCAAGCCGGAGATATCAAAGGATCCTGATCCACAGTTTCCTGTGACGACAGTGGTCACTCCTTGTGTGATATAATTAATATTCTCTGTTGTATCGGGCTTTCCCAATCCTCTATCACAGTGCGTGTGGACATCGATAAAGCCGGGTGAGACAAACAATCCATCGGCATCAATTATCTTTAATGCGGTCTTGTTGCTCAGATTGCCTATAGTGGTAATGGTATCTCCTGTAATCCCTATATCTGCGAAATACCAAGGATTGCCTGTTCCATCGATGATTCTTGCGCTCTTGATGAGGATGTCAAAATCATGATTATCAGAGTTGCCCACTGTAGAAAGACAAAATATCAACAAAATACAATAAAAAAGAATACGGGACGATGTCATCACAATGTTCCTTTTTCAGGTTTCAAAAGCAAAACCCTTCCGTTTAATGCATGATTAAACTGAGCTTTTTCCACACTGATCTTTCCATTGATGATCACATAATGGATCCCTGTTGCAAGTTGATGTGGATCTTTGTAAGTCGCCTTGTCTTTGACGGTTTCTTGATCGAAGATCACAATGTCAGCTTTATAATTCTTCTTAAGCAATCCTCTGTTCTGCAGACGAAAAAGTTGTGCCGGAAGCGACGTCATCTTCCTGACAGCATTTTCCAATGTCAATGTATTTTCTTCCCTAACATATTTCCCCAAAACTCGAACCGCACTCCCATAATAACGGGGGTGGACTCTCCCTTGCTGATAGCGGGCTGCTCCGCCATCACTGGAGATCATCAGCCATTCTTGTTTCATGGCGTGCTTTATGTCGTCTTCGGACATGATGCAAACAGACACGATTAATCCTTCCTTTTCATCAAGGAACAGATCCACTGCTAGATCGAAGGGATCTCTATTTTGATCCTGGGCGATATCCGAAATGACGCGTCCTGTGTATTCACGATTCTTCGGTGCATCGATGACGACGAAGTTATCCCAACCGAACATGGGGACCCAATTCAACTTATCCGGAGAACCTTCTAGGGTAAGTCTCTTGATTTTCTCTCTTTTTTCCTTAGTAAGGAGAGCCCTTTCCAGTTCAGCGGCATAGACTTTCATCAGCTTAGATCTTTCCATGGGGGGTTTTTTACCATACTGAATCAAATCATCCACCGTGACTCCCATCCGTTTTAATATATAATAATAGTCCAGATCCTCATTCAACTCGGCAAAAGGCTCCAAATCATCTGGAATGTTGAAAATCATCATGAACGGAACGATGGATGCTCTTGTGTAAGGATACATATCCGCTGTTATGGAGATGTCTTCCGAACGGGCTTTTTCGATCACATCAACAGCTTCTATCATTAATCCCCAGTTGTTTTTTCCTGAGGCTTTGAGGTGAGAGATATTTACACGTGCCCCGCTTTTCCTCCCGATCTCGATGTGCTCTTTTATAGCCGCTATAAGCTCTGATCCTTCATCACGGATGTGGCTGCTATACACTCCACCAAACTCGGCCACAATTTTGACCAAAGCAATCACTTCTTCGGTCTTTGCGTATCGATCAGGGATGTAGGGGAGAGCTGTACTCAAACCCCATGCTCCTTCCTCCATTGCTTTTCTGAGGATGGCATTCATTTGCTTCGTTTCATCTAAGGTAGGACTGCGGTCTTCAACTCCCATCACAGCCGTTCTGATGGTGCCGTACCCAACCAGCATGATGGCATTTGTTCCGATACCGGTTTTTTCCCACTTGGACTTCAAGCCGGAGATATCAAAGGATCCTGATCCACAGTTTCCTGTGACGACAGTGGTCACTCCTTGTGTGATATAATTAATATTCTCTGTTGTATCGGGCTTTCCCAATCCTCTATCACAGTGCGTGTGGACATCGATAAAGCCGGGTGATATAAATAGGTATTTAGCATCGATAACTTTCTCGGCTGTTTTTTCTGTCAAATCACCTATATCGGCGATGGTATCGTTAATGATACCGATATCGCCTCGAATCCAGGGATTGGATGTCCCGTCGATGATTTTTCCGTTCATGATGAGGATATCGAAATCCATTTTCTTCTTTCCACAGCCCCATATGAGCAAAAAAATCATTAAAAGAATAATAATTCTAAAATGAAGTTGTGATCGGAACATTTGCCCTCCTTACTTTTTATTCTTCTGAAATGTGACAGCCTTCCTTCTCTGCAGTACCTCAATCGGAACATAGTCGAAATCAAAGCCAAAATGACGGGGTCCCAGTACCTCAATCCCACGATGTTTCCTCCACAAAGGATTTGCCGGAATACCGACCATAACAACTTCCTGTCCTATGGGATATCCCTTGCTTCCCCATGTATTCACGGCATCTCCAGTCTGCGGATTCAAGTTGCAGATGAGATCAGGAGACATTACATCCGGTTCGTCATCAAGCCATGAAATGATGTTCTCATTCTTGATAAAAATCTTGTAAACATGTCCTTGATACTCACGGATACCCTTGAGTTTCACATCCGCCCAGTGAAATCCTCTGTCGCTTCTGTATTCGGATTCCACAACCACGCCGTGAAACAGTTTGTAGCCGTTCGAGACTTCAACCAACGCCTCGACAGGATCAGTTCTTTTTTCTCTAGCCTCCCGAACAGTCCGGCCAAACAGCATGGCCTGTGTCAGATTCCCCGGGATAACGCCGTTCTTAATATCTCTTCCTGACATGGCGTTCATAGCCAGCCAGACCGCACCACCGCTGGCAACAGCGACCCCACGAGCCAAATCCTCTAGCCGATAATCATCAATAGAACATTCAAGGATCAATGTATCGCCCCAAAGCGTGACCATTGCTGCTGGAGTTGCCGGAATGCCGACTACAAATGGAATTTGCTGCTGGACCTCTGGTCTGGCTCGTCCCGAAAGACAGGCATCCACAATGGGTATGCCCAATTCCGCTGCCGTGAGCATGGCCGTAAGTGTGGCTCCCGCAGGTTCGCTTCTGATAAGTGCTTTAAAGTCTTTGTCTAGATAACGGCTTAATGCCTTCACTGCTTCCAGTTGCGGCGAACCAATCCTGTTTATGTTTTGGCTCTTGATCCTCTCTTCGACATACTCCCATGGGAGGCCGCCTCCCACACCGCAAGTTACCACGGCCATCCAATCATCCGGAATTTCGTCTACACTGATGATTGTGAATTTCTTACCGGCCTCCCGAGCGGATAAAATACGCTCAATCATTCTTTCGCTGTTGTTTCCGCGTGTCGCCTGGATCGATGAACCGACCATCATGTCAATCAATTCTTGCTCGCTCAATTCCCGGATTTTCAGCATGTCCTGGGCCTGCAACATTGTCAACAGAAACCAAATTGGAAGAAAATAGACCATCGATTTTTTGAGCATATATTTCCTCAAATAGCAACATAAGTGGATTGAATTTTTCTTATGATTAAAAACCTCCACCCAATTTTCCTTCTTATAAAATTATTTAAAGGAAATAAGGAGAGGCAGATGTCGAATTGTCAACCACCCGCCTCCTTAAATTATTTCCTATGAAAAGGAGCAGCAAGAAATTAAAATTCGTAGGAAACGCCTAGCCTGAAATAGCTAGGATCCACGATGTCAATAACATCCTGCCAGTTTACGTCTGTAATCCATCCCAAACTTGTCGTTGTATTGGCATTAAAAGCTCTAATGATATCCGCGAGAACAATGAACCGTCCATGACCGACATTGAATGATTTCTGTAACCTAATATTGAGTTCGTGAAGGTCGGGATAGTAGTAAGATCCGTAGGGTTCAACAATAACGGTTTGACGGCCCTGATAGAGAGAAAGCCCTGCTTCTGAGCTCCTCAACTGCCTGGGATAGGGTTCTCCTGATGAATAAAAATATTGAGCGCTCAATTGGATCCCAAAAGGAGCGATGTACATTCCCTGCACTTTTAACATATGCTCTCTCTGATGTTTGAGCAGTCCCCAGACATTGACATGAACATTGGGATTTTCAAAAAAGGCAGAAGCTCCGTCGCTGTCAAAGCGGTTTGTACCTAGGAGTCCTTCTCCCTTGCTCCAGACATAACTGGTGAAAAAGGACCAGTTATTGGACATGCGCTTGTCAAGTTTAACCTCCACACCCCGATATTTCCGGTGAATACCCGGAATGTTCATATTCATCGCTAACATGTCTGTAGGATAAGAAGAATCCATCTCGTAGAAAGTCACGGGATTTCCGGTCGTAGGATCTGTCCCATATACTATATTATATCCTATCCATTTTGGATGGCCATTTTCCATTCCATGCTCTCTAAGATATTCAGTATCCACATGATATATGTCCACACCTTCTATCATATTCTTTTCCCACTTCTGGATATATGTCACACTCACTGACAGGTTGTTGATGATTTCCCTTTCTACACTTATATCGAATGTATCGTTCCAATAAGGATTTAGACCCTCTGGATCCACCTGTCCAAGGGGTTTCCATAATCCGTATGTGTAATCCACTGACCAGTCAGGATTGAGCATGGCATTCATTCCCCATGCGGCCCCTCCATAGGCGTAGTTGGTGAGCATTGTGGTATGGGCAGGATAATACCTTCCGAATGACACCTTGACCGCTGTTTTTCCATCTCCGAACGGATCGTAACTAATTCCGAGCCGCGGGGCCAGGGTATTCCAGGTCATGGCAACGGTCCTCTCTTCATAAGCCCACATATCAGTATCTCCCTTCATCTGTTTAGGCCAGAAAGTCTGGTAGTAATCGTATCGCAATCCGAGATTGAAGACAAAATGCCTTGATAAGGTCCAGGCGTCCTGTATAAACACTCCCATATTGATTATTCGCTCTTTTCGGAAATAGTTCTGTGTCAAAGACAACTTTTCAGGAACCCCGTTTCTCGTATATATCCTACTTACTCTCCAATCTTTACCAAAGACTCCTTGCCAATACGGATCCTCATTCCATGTCCGGTGGGAGTTGTTCCAGGAATAGCTAAATTCACCACCTACTTTCAGTTCGTGAGATCCTGCCCATTTCTCAATAAAATAGGAAGAATCTGTCGAGAACTGTGCTCGTCCCCTTTCGTTTAAGTGATTATAACCGCCACTCCCAGAGTATAACCGTGTTGCGTAGTCGTAATATCTCAGTTCGTCAGTCTTTAAAATACGATCGCCGACATTAGAGAAGTATCCGGCTCTGGCATTAAAAAGAAAATTCGATGAAACAACCTTTGACCACTGCGAACTAAAGGTCATCCCATTTGTCGGTGCTTTCGTTGTCACATCAGTGTCTACTCGGTAGCTAGCGCCACTGTGATTATTGGTTGCGTAATAGTAACTGAAAGAAGTGGTCAGCTTATCTTTGGGGGTGATTTGCCAAGTCAGCTTGCAAAATGGTAGATATTTCGGTGCATCGATAGGCATATTATCGGGTTGATCATAAGGGTATCCTTGGACATAATAACGATATAACCTTAAATCCAAACTGGCAAAGAACCAAGCCTTGTCCCTCTTGATGGCACCTCCAATAGAGAGATAGGGTTCATACTGGTAATCAAAGCCTGTAAACTGGCCTTCGAATGGAGTACCTTTGGTGTTGGTTGACTGGAGACTTTTATCCTGGAAATAGGTCCCGATTTTAAAGCTGAGATCATTCCCGCCTGATTTTGTTATAACCTGAACGACGGAACCCATCACTCCACCCTGATCCGCCTGGTGCAAGCCAGTTCCCACAGTGATCTCTTCGATACTGGAAAAACTGATCTCGTTCGTAAGAACCCCATGAAGTGGATGGCTCATATTTTGCCCGTCAACGGTATAACGGTTTGTCAACTGGTCGCTTCCGTGCGATGCTTCATCATACACTCCCGGTGCAAGGTTCTGGATTTCATACACATTCCTATTGACAGGCATTTCCTCCAGAGTAATTACATCGAATGTGGTACCCGTGGCCGTATCCATGATATTGACTGTGGGGGCAGCACCTATTACAACAACTTCTGCCTTGATCTCGGACATTTCCAAATCAACGTTAAGGGATGTAGTGCGAGTTACAGTCACATCAATGCTTTCTCTCCTTAAACTCTTAAAACCTGGCAGCTCATAAACTACAGTGTATTTTCCTGAAGGAAGACCAATAAATCTATAATAACCTTCTTCATTAGTGACAAAAGCCATTTGAGGTGTTATCATTGAGGGGCTACTTATTGTTACGGTTACCCCAGGAAGGGGCTCGTCTTCAGTATCGGTCACAAATCCAACCAACTTTCCCGTGGGAATTATCTGTGAATAGACAGGGGTGAGGATAAAAGTTACAAGCAGCAATGCCAAAAAAATCTTTTTTGCCTTAAAATTCAATTTTTTACCTCCTTACTTTTTTTGTGAAAACTATCTTTTTTAATTTAACTCTAAAAACCTTCTTTCACCTCCTTTCATAGACTTATGGTCTATTTTAAAGTTTGTAAGATTTTTAAATACATCTATCTCTTTCTCTCTATTTTATATAAACGTTTGGCTCAATCGATTGTCTCATCCTTTATTATAATTTCATTTTTCATTAGAGTTGTCAAGTATAATTTAAAATTCCCGAATAATCGGATAAATCTTACCAAGTAGGCAATTTATTTAAATAAATGCCTCTACTACCCCATAAGAACTGGTATAATAGAGGCATGAAAAAAAATAAAAAGTTTCACCCAGTAGGTGAAACTAAAAAGGTTAATAAAATGATACGACAAAAGATAAAATATTTCAATCTTGGGTCATTAAAAAAAACAAAAGTTACAGCATCCAGCGGTTTGATACTGCTCATGAGTTTTGCCAGGGAGATTGGTTTAATCGATGAGCTGGAGAAGACGTTTTCTCATCTAAAAAAGCGAAAACGGGGTTATTGTGTATCTGAGAAGATTCTCTCATTTGTTGAGATGTTGATAAAAGGAGGGCGTCGTTTAAATGATATAGATATTCTTTCATCTGATCCTGGGTTATTGGATATACTGGGGATGGATAAATTCCCCAGGGCCAACACCATTGGCGATTTGGCGCGGAAATTTACGCGAAGAGACATTGACAATCTGGCTAATATTGTGATGAAGCTTTCCTCAAATACTATTCGTCAGAAGGGGTTAAAAAAGATTGTAATAGATATAGATTCAAGCCTTATTCCCAGTGAGGTGAAGATTGCTGAGAAGAGTTATGAAGGCCTTCGTGGATTTAATCCTCTAATGGGAATAATAAAGGGGAAAGCTTTGAGCATGGCTGGATTTAGTCTTTTTCGTACCGGCAATGCTTCACCTGCGGCCAATAATTTGAGTCTTTTAAGAAAGATATCAAAGTACCTGGAAAAGAATAATCCAGGGGTAAAAGTTAATGTCCGGATTGATTCTGCCGGATATAATCACCGCATCATGAGATATTGTGACAAAGAGGAGCATGGATTTGTAATAGCTGGAGACAAATATGAAATTGTACTCGATACCATAGCGGCTATTGCAGAAGAGAAGTGGGAAAAATTAAAACAGCGCAAAAAGAGAAGCCCTGCTATCGAAGAAGAAGTGGCTGAGAGTGTACATTTTGTGGGGCCTGAGAAGGGGGGCAAGGCTTATCGTTTTGTCGTTGTCAGACGTAAGAATAATCAACTGGCTCTATTTCCTGAATACGAATACACCTACAGGATTTATTTTACCAATATGGATTGGGATAAACATAAAGTCGTTCACTTTTACAGACAACGTGGAGATGCGGAGAATGTGATCAAGGAAGAGAAAGAAGGCTTTGCAGTAGAGAATATACTAGCAGAAGATTTTCTGGCCAATGCCGCCATCTTTCAGATGCAGTTACTTGCCTATAACCTTGTTCAATATTTTAAATACTCCAACCTGAAGAAAAGTTGGTGGAACTTAAGGATCAAGCAATTGAGATTCCGCTTGATAAATATTGCAGGAGTTGTCGTCAATCATGCCCGCAAAACGATACTTCGTATATCAGCCAATTATAAATACCTGAAAACGTTTCATGAAATCTATCATCTCTTGTGTATTAAGCGCATCGAGTTATTGATTTAGTATCCAGTCCCTTATCAAGACAAAAAGATTTATATCTCAGGAAAAAGTCTCTCCATTTTTCAATATCCACTATATTACCATCAAAATTATGCTCTCTTATAACCCAAAATAGTAGCCTTCTAACTGATAAATAAATTCTTTCCGTTTCAGAGTCGGAATCTTTGAAAATTTATCTAAAATCTATGATAATTCTTTCTTATCTGAGTATTTGGGTAAAATTTGGAGTTTCCCCAAAAAATTACGTATCGAAGAGACTTAGTTGCAAAGTTTGAGTTTTCAGCATAGATTTAAGGCTCTGAGAGCCCTTTTTTTGACTAAAAAGGAACTCATGAATTCCATCAGTTTCTGGCCAAATCCCCTGATCACAACTAAACAAAGTTTTTCTTTTATCTCTGGGAGTTTGACAGGACGATAACCAAACTCCAGATAATATAATCTCTCTTTACCTTTATTTTCTTTGACGATTTTTTCTCCATAAGGCAAAGGACAGATTTTTGCTATATCCATAATAGATATCTTTTTGCTTTTCTACTTCTGTTTTTGTGTAACTACTAGATATGATTAGTCTTAGATGCTTCTTGTCCTAGTTTTTTGGGGGAACTCCTGTACTATACGGTGCGGTGCATCAAAAATGTACTGTTTTATTATACAGAACATCAGTATTATTCATTCTTATTATTTTAGCTTGTCAAGCTCTTTTTCATCTCATATTTGCGGGCAATAACTGCTGAATAGAATCCTATCACCCCAAAGGCAATGGCCGGCACCCAGTAGGCAAGTACGATGTTGCCTGACTGATCGGAAACGATGCCCTGAATTTGGGTAAGGAAAGCCGCCCCAGCAATAGCCATGATCATCCCTGCCCCTCCTATCTTGGTATCCTCTCCCAATCCATCAATGCCCAGACCATAGATGGTTGGGAACATCAACGACATGCAGCCTGAAATTCCTATCAGGCCATAAATACCATAATAGCCCCGGCAATAAATGGCAATCATAGTCAATACAAAGGCTGTCACCGCCAGTCCTGTCAGTAAATGTCGTGGTTTGATAAATTTCATCAAAGCAGTACAAACGAAACGGCCGATCACAAACAGACAGAGCGACATGATATAATACGTTGCGCCTGCCTGTTCGGCTGTTCTTGGCAGCAAAGCAGTAAGACCAATCCACTCCAAGAAATTGTAAAAACCTGCGGCAACTGGTTCCAGGTTTCGGAGCTTTTCAATGATCTGAGCTGAGGTAGGGTTTGATCCAATTGAGGCAATTACTGAATTGAGCTGCAGCTGCTGCATCACGTACCGTATAATGAACGACCAGACCGCGATTTGGGCCCCCACATAGAAGAATTGTGCGATCACTCCCCAGACATAATTGCTGTTCTTCTTCAACCTCCGGAATGTGTTTGCGAGATTAAGTCTTTTGTCATCTTCTTTCAGCGATGGCATCCGGGTTAAATAAATGGCAGTCAGGATCCCGACCATCACCAGTCCAATGATCATATAGGTGAATGAAAGAGATGTTAGTTCCATCCCTTGTATCCTGACCAGCTCCTCATGCGGAAGAGTGGACCGTTGGGATGCTGTCATGGTACTAAGATTGGATAATATAAATACTTGGCTGATAACTACCCCGGCTATGGCACCAAATGGATTGAATGATTGGGCAAAATTCAACCGCTGTACAGCAGTTGATTCAGGACCAATAGCGCAAACATATGAATTGGCTGAGGTTTCCAGGATTGATAAACCGGCAAATAGGATCAGGATAGCAAAAAGGTACATAAAAAAGCCTATATCCGTGCTTCCTCTTGATATCAACATGGCAGGGTAGAACATAAAAGTACCCAGGGCATACATGGACAGTCCGAGCATCACACCTGATTTGTATGTAAATCGTTTGATAAACAAGGCCCCTGGTAAGGCAAAACAACCGTATCCGAAAAAATAACAAGCCACCTGTATCAATGCTGTTTTGGTATCTGTCAGACTCATGATCCGCTTGAAAGCGGCCAACATGGTGTCGGTCAGGTTGTTCGGCACTGCCCATGCAAAGAACAGGGAGGACAGCAATATAAATGGCCATACAATGCCTTTGGGAAGAATGCGATGTTTTTCCATATCCAATCTACCTTATTTTGTTATTGAAAATTTTCTACTATTTCGCTCAAATCAAGTTCAAACACGTGAAGTGGTCTAATTGTAAAAACTATTATAGCCTTCATTTCACCTTTTAAAAAACTGATTTGATTTCTTCTAGGGTTACTTTAAATAATTCTTGGGTTATTTTATCTAAATCTGTTTCGTCGCCTTTAAAATGAAATGTGGTATGACAATGGGTGATAGATTCTCCTGGATCGAGTTGGGCTCCAGGAGAGCTGGATTCCAATTCATAAAAAGGGCCCATGGGCTCCTTTCCAGGTTCAGGGGGCCCATCATTATAGGCATTAATGACATCCCCTCCATAGGGATCCTTTTGAATTTCCCACAAAGAGTTAACATATGGGTAATGGTCAGGACCTTCAGGTGGGCTCATTTTAATGATGGTGAGCACCTGATCCTTCTCATTATAGCCGCCGGCAATGTAAAGACACCTATTCGGAGGCACTCCAATTTTACTCCTTTGTTTCCCATCACCTTTAAAATAGATATTGCCGTCTTTGATTGTTAATCGGTCCTCTGGAACTTTTCCAAAATACTCATCATTGACAATAGGCCCTAATTTTTCTATTGGTCCTTGTTTAAAGGGAATTATGATGGTTGTTTGTGGCGATGGACGGAACATACCGAGAATCCAAATAGAAAGCAAACCCGTATTTTTCTCCCAAGCTTGATCACCCATATTTGTGATCATATTTTCAGATTTAAAGGCAACCGAGGGAATATTTAGCGCCTCATCTAGATTGATTTCTTTAGCCACATCTCTTTTATCTAAGAGTTCGATGTTCCGATTCACTTTTAGGTGAAAATTGAATCCAGAATAATTAGTGAGTGTCATTTCTTTTTCAAATTCAACGAAGCTTTTGCTTTTGTCAACTATTTTCCAGCTTTCCCAATCAAATTCAATGGGGACATGCCAATAATCCAGTTTAAATGAATTGCCTTTTTCAAAATAGATCGAAAATTGCCCACCTTCTGGGCCCAGCCAAAATCTATCTTCCCCGCCAAAAGGATTAAAATGAGAATTTTGTTCTCCAGAGGTTATCAGGTCGTAGTTGACCCACCCAAAACTCATTCCATATCCACCAGAAGCAGTACTGGTGAGAACCCGTCCCTGCATCCCCGCGGAGACAACGACCTGAGCTTGGCCCTCTTCATCTGAAAGTAAAATGACATCTGTATGTTTTTTGAGAAATTCTAAGTCCTCTTGAAATTTCACGGTACCCCCTTGTTCCTCTTTAGTCTGACATCCTAGTGCGATTAAGATCATAACAAATAAAATAATTAAGCTCTTTTTCACTTGGCAACTCCTTTCAGTTACTTTTTTATAAGGAAAGAAAATATCATAATATAGCGCTTGCTTTTTTTTCATGTTTCTGAACTACTTTCATGGCTCCAAAAAAGGGATCCTGGATGTCCAGTACAATGAGGCCGATGGTCGTTGCTTTTTTTAATCTTAAGCTTCGTGCTAAAATATTTGGACGATAGTTCAATTTTTCCGCGGCTCCGATTATCACTCGAGCAGTTTCATCTGAAATTCTGAATTCTTTGGCCTTACTGGTTGGAATCCTACAAATTGTCGAATAGGAATAGCCCATGATTTTTGCATTCCTCTTATGTTATTCTCATTTTTTTAACAAAATTTGAATTTTTGAAAAAACGTCTTGCACAATCATTTGTTCTATGATAAACATATAATATGTTTAATATGCTCTGTCAAGAGATAATTTTAAAGAAGATAGGATTTCATTTCTATTCCTGTTATGAAAAAAATCTCCTTCAATGTCTAATTTTCAAACAATTTGGAAACAAATATAAGATATATTTATCTAAATTAGAGTGGATACTCGGAAATTAATTTAGGTTTTTAAAAAAATGATAAATAATGACTTTATTTAATGACCATAAATTTTCACTACTTTTCTACAAGAAGGCTTAATGGACTCATTTATGAAAGGAGAATTTCATCATGTCTAAGTATGCTTTGGGACTTGATTTCGGCACGGCATCAGTTCGCGCATTGGCTGTTGATTGCGCTACAGGAGATGAAGTTACTGAAGCTATACAAGTTTACGAACACGGCGTCATTACTCAAAACTTGCCTGGCACCAACAAGCCTTTGCCACATGACTTTGCATTACAGCATCCCCAAGATTACATAGAGTCCTGCACTATCGTTATATCTAAGGTTCTCCAACACATCCAAGCTCGTGAAATCATAGGTATTGGTGTCGATTTCACAGCATGTACCATACTTCCTATAAAAAAAGATGGAACACCTATGATGAAAATTGCTAAATTCCGGAATAATCCTCACGCCTGGGTGAAACTGTGGAAACATCATGCTGCACAGCCAGAAGCTGATAAAATTAATCAAATTGCTCATGAAAGGAATGAATCTTTCCTTAAATATTACAGCGGCATTATCTCAAGCGAATGGATGCTCCCAAAGAGTTGGGAGATCCTCAACAAAGCCCCAGAGATCTATGAAGACACGGATATAATCATAGACGGTGGTGATTGGTTGGTCTATCAAATGACCGGAAAATTCTGCCGTAATGCTTGTGTAGCCGGGTATAAAGGCCTTTGGAATGCAGAATCAGGATTTCCCTCCAAAGAATTTTATCAGGTTCTAGACCCTAAACTTAAGGATGTAGACGAGAAATGGCTGAAGAACATTTTTTACCCAGGACAACAAGTAGGAGGGATTTCTGAATCATTTGCAGCTCGGACTGGTCTCCAGGAAGGAACACCTGTATCGGCAGCTACAATAGACGCCCACAGTGGTGTTCCTGGAATGGGCATATATCGTGAAGGGCCAATCTCAATCATCATGGGAACTTCTTCATGTCAGATGGTTCTATCAAAAAAGCTCCGTTTCTTTAAAGGGTATGCAGGTGTTGTTAAAGACGGTATTATCCCTGGATTTTACGGCTACGAATCAGGCCAATCTGCTGTAGGGGATATTTTTGCATGGTTTGCACGTGATTTTTTAGACAGGAAGAACAATCCTTTCCAGGAAATCTCAACAAAAGCTGCCTTACTAAAACCTGGAGAAACCGGACTGACTGCACTCGACTGGATGAACGGCAATAGAAGCATTCTCATGAATTCCAACTTGACAGGCCTAATTCTTGGTCTGACATTAGACTCCCGGCCTGAAGAAGTATACCGTTCACTAATAGAATCAACTGCGTTCGGAACACGGATTATTCTCGACTCACACACAAATGCTGGAATCCCTGTGGCGGAACTTGTAGTCTGCGGGGGGCTCGTCCATGACCCTTTAATCTTGCAGATTTATGCTGACGTGACAGGACTGCCTTTTAAAGTGGCTGCTTCAAATCAGGCAGTGGCTTTAGGAGCAGCCATATTGGGCTCTGTCGCAGCCGGCCAAGAAAAAGGAGGGTTCGCTTCTTTTGAGGAAGCGATTAAATCCATGACTAAACCGCCTGTTAAAACTTACTTCCCCAATAAAAATGCAAAAATTGTATATGACCAACTTTTTAAAATATATAAACATTCTCACGATCATTTTGGCCGTGAAAATGCAGACATCATGAAACGCCTAAAACAAATCAAAAATCAAATAAGAGGAGGAAACCTTTGAATAAAATTGTAGACATTTACATTCCATTGGATAGTCGAGTCGAAGCAAACAATGCTGTTTGGCCAATTGCCAAAAAGCAATTGAGCGAAATAGTCGACGTTATCGAGAAATGTAAATGGAAACCAAATGTTCTAAATCCAGATAAGCCAATATCCAGCGTGGCAGAAGGGATGGAAGTCATTAAAAGAGCTAAAGGCGATAGATTTATAAACTTTTTTGCTGGTTGGGCTTATCCTGACTTTTCAGTAAGCCCAATGTGGCAGCTTCCACCGGAAGTCCCTAAACTTATGCTTGGAAGCCGTATACTTGATTTCCCTGGAGCAGTGGGGCTTCTTGCAGCAGCTTCAGGCACGGCACATGTAGGCATTAAAACTGACAGGCTGTTTGTGGAAAACTTTGAAGACCATAAAACATACATCGATGCGATTGAGTCATTCTTAAATAAAGGACAATATGCGCCTCCAGAGACAAAATCTATTGACATTATTCCAACAGAAGAGCATCGCAAAAAAGCAAAAGAAATCGCAGCCAAGCTGAATGGCTCCATATATGGTGCTGTTGGTCCACGCTCAATGCAGATGTGGAATAAAGTCTCAGAAGCTGACTTCCTGAAATACTTCGGGATAGCCAGAGAGGGCTTTGACGGACTGCGCCTTTTGAAAATGGCAGAAAAAATACCCGATAAAAAAGCAGAAGATGCCCTGAATTTTCTCATTGAGAAAGGCATGGATATCCGTCTCGGCACGAACCCAGTTAAAGAACTTACAAAAGACATGGTGCTTTTCCAAATGAAAGTTTACTTTGCAATACTTAAACTAAAAAAGCAGTTCGGATTAGATTTTATTGGTATTCAAGATCAATTAGACTGGGTTGAACACTATCCAGCTACAGATTTAACCCTCGGTATTTTAAACAATAAACTCAGGCCCGAACCTAATGAAGAAACATTCGTAGCTGCAACAGAAGCAGATGACGGGGCAGCCATAACTATGCAAGTATTAAAACTTATATCAGGAGGAGAACCTGTCGGTTTCAGTGACTTCCGGTACTGGAATTCTTATAAAAGGCTCTATTGGTTCGTAAATTCTGGCGCATTAGCTCCCTATTTTGCTTATGGTACACATGATTCCTTGAAAGGAGCATGGTCAGAACGGCAAACCTATATGTACTTTAAACAAGGAGGAGGAACCTGTTCTGTTGTAGTGCGAATTCCCGGAATTGTGACTTGGGCAAGATTCTCTTACAGAAATCATCAGATATATCTATGTGCAGGACGTGGGATCACAGACGTTCCAACAAAAGAGCAGTGGCAGGAGCGCTCAAGAAGATGTAATCCAGAATGGCCGCATTGGTATTTAAAGCTTTGTGCCCGTATTGAATGGAGTATTAACTCAAACCACCCGATGACTGTTTCAGGAGATCACCTCGCAGAACTGAAAGCTGTTGCCTCCGAATTAGGAATCCCATTTGAATGTTATGATGATATAACCCCCTGAGAAAATAATTAGATAAGTTCTGCATTCTAAAAATTGTGTGATCCTTCACCACAAATGTGCTGTAACGAATCAGATGCAGTAAGATCGGCTCGCCTGTAAGGTAAAAATTGCTGATAATAGATGAATTTGAGGGCATGTCTGCGCTCCACTAAGATTTTTAACGCCATTTCCTCCCCGATCTTCTCGGCTCTGCTGGAACTCCGCATGTTTATCTTAAGCAACGCCACAATGTCCACGAGCCACCATTAACACCGCACCTCTGATTCTACAGTGCTCACACATCCATCAGGCCCAACTTCCTCGGGTTCCCTCGAAGATCGACTCATAAAGGCTAAATCTTTTAATGTCGCTTCCTCCATCCCCTCAAATCCATTTGCTAGTTGGTATTATATTAATTCTATCAGCAATTTTTATGAATAACCTACGTTAAGTTAAGATTTGAATTAACTCAATATACGATGAAAAATCTTCAATCTTCGGTTTTAAAGCTTTTTCTAGAGGATAAACAACTATTTCCTCATTTACCCAGCCAACCGCATGAAGAGATCTCCCATGAATAAGTGCATCAACAGCTCTTTCCCCCATAAGAGCACCTAAAAACCTGTCAAAAGCACTTGGACTGCCTCCTCTTTGGATATGGCCGATTACTGTTGTCCTTACATCTTTCACGTAAGTTTTCAGTTCTTTTTCAATCTTTTTTACCAAACATGCACCTTCTGCAACAATAATGATCCAGCTCTTTTTCCCTGTTCTTCTACCTTCTTCGATTTTTTTCATTAGGCTTTTTATCTCTATTTTTTCACCAGGAATAAGAACATCCTCGGCACCTCCGGACAAAGCAGAATGCACAGCAATAGACCCAGAATTCCTTCCCATCACTTCTATTAGAAATATCCTGTCCATACTTGAGGAAGTATCCTTTATTTTATCAATAGCATCCATTGCAGTGTTTAAAGCAGTATCAAAACCCAATGTTCTCTGGGTACCATTGATATCATTATCAATTGTGGCTGGAATTCCAATGATAGGGACTCCGAATTCATTATGAAATACCAAAGCTCCCTGGAAAGACCCGTTTCCTCCAATTACAATAAGGCCATCGATCTCCTTACTACATAAATTTTTATATGCTATCTCTCTGTATTCTTTTTTTAAAAAAGCATCACAACGAGCTGTCTTCAACACAGTCCCACCCAGAGAAATTATATTGCTGACATCACGCGGCCCAAGGTTCTTAAATTTCTTTTCTATTAATCCCATGAATCCACAGACAACACCAATAACTGTAAGATCTTCATGATATCCGAATCTAACTACACTCCTTATGGCACAGTTCATTCCCGGAGCATCACCACCTGAAGTCAAAATAGCTATCTTTTTCATTTGTTTGCTTTAATTATTATTTCTTAACACTTATTAATTCCAAGATCTTTCCAATCGCTTTTTCCAACTGTGGATCCTGTCCATTGAGTTCATGGTTCAAATCATTTATGACAAAAACATCAGGCTTTACACCTCCACTGGTTTCAAGATCTTTTCCATCAAGTGTGAAACACCCCCACCAGGGAAGCCTGAAAGATCCTCCATTCATCAGCCTTACACTCGTTGTAAAAATCAACCATCCATATGTCGTATTGCCCACAATAGGACCTCTCTTTAAAGTTTTGAATCCATTCGCTGTCATTTCGCCATCACTCAATGTCACTTCATTAGTAATAAGAACAACTGGTTTGTCAGCAAAACCGAAAGTGGACTGAGGCGTCTCAGATAAACCCCGCATGCGCCATTTAGCATAAACAGGTTTTGTAAGGGCTTGGAGAACCCTGTCGTGAACATTTCCGCCAAAGTTAAAGCGCAAATCCAAGATTAATCCCCTGCGGGGAACAGCATCCCGCTCCAATTCTTTGAGAAATCGCGCCAGGTCACCGCGTCCCATGGCACGCATATAAATATAAGCTACCTGGTCATCCGTCTTCTCTTTTACAATTTTTCTGCGGCTTTTTATCCATTCTTCCAATAAAAGCCTGTTTTCTACCCCGGATGATATAGGTTTGAGAAAAACTTCAAGATTTTCCTGCGATTTTATGTTTTTAAATGTTAACCTGATACGTTTTTCAAGCTTTCCATTCAGGGATTTCCAAATATTCTGGCCGGCATTGACTGCCTTTCCCTCAACGGCTATGAGCTCATCCCCTTTGTCAATTTTGTCGCGGTTATCATACAACGGCCCATTTTCAATAATTCTTTTGAGAATAATCTTTCCGTCCTTAAATTTCCATACAGCTCCTAAATGAGCACTTGGTTCTTCAATTTTCCCCGTCCTCGGCGGCCTCATGCCGGTATGGGAAGAATTCAGATAGCCAATCATCTCGTTTGCGTAATCATAAAAATCCTTATCTTCACGTACCTGCTGCAGAACAGGTCGGAACTTCTCATAAACGTCCTTCCAGCTAATATGATGGAAATCGGGATCGTAATAATAATGGAGCAAAGTGTAATAGAGCTCTCCAAGCATTTGTTCGTAATCTGCAGTTTTATCAATCTCGATTTTAGTCTTGAACGAAATATTTTTGTTCTTTTTATTATTTAGTGTAATACATCCGATCCTTCCCGAGCTTAGATAGTAAAGTGACTTACCCTTCTTGTCGCATTGAAGATCCCTGGGGTTTGTTATGTTAGGCATAAACGGTTCATATTTACCCTTCTTTTTCTTTTCCAAGCTTGTCTTCCAGAGATGATATTTACCATCAATGTTTGAAACAAAATAAATGGTGCTGTTATCTTCAGGCGAGAGGATATACTCACTATCGTTTCCCAGAGTGTTGGTTACTTTGCTTGTCTGACGGTCAAGATTTTCCAGTTTTAACTTGATTTCTACTGTTTTTGTATCATCCTTTTTCTTTTCCATCTTCTCTTTTTGATCCTGCTCTTTTGTATCAAACATCTTCTCGAATTCATCCTCGTCAAATTCCGGTTTTTCCGGCTCAAGATAAAGTTGATACAGGTCCCACTTGCCAGTAAATTCTGGAAAACTGTGCCCATATCGGTTAGAAGAAAAAAGCATAAATTTCCCGTCTGTAGACCAGAATGGGCCGCCTTCATCATAGGCTGTATTGGACATACAAAATTTCTTTTTGGAACCAATGTTAATACAAAAGATTTCCTGATTCCCGTTTCTTGGAGCCACAACTGCAAGATAACGGCTGTCAGGAGACCAGACAAAATTATCTGCAAACCGCCCGCCAAAATCATCTTCAATTAACAGAATGTCTTCTTTGTTTTCAACATTTATCAGGCGTATCTCACGTTTTCCACTGTAGTATGCAATCCACTTACCGTCCGGGGAAAATCTGGGGAACAATTCGTCATTTTCAGTCTCTGTCAGGTGTCTGGCTTTTTCATTCCCAAGAGCAGAAATCATGAATAAATCTGGATTCGCATTCACATCTGAGACATAAACAAGGGATCTGCTTTCCTTGTCCCAGTCGATGTCACGTTCACGCCATGAGGTGTTCGTTATATTACGTGCATATCCACCATCAACAGACATTACAAAGATATCTCCCCTTACAACTGCGGCAATTTTCTTTCCGTCAGGAGACAGGCGAAATTCGCTCACAGAGGCCCCTTCTATAAAAAATGACCTATTATCCTTGGTCTCTGCAGGCGCCTCTATAGTCACACAGTGAGAATCACCTGTATTTAGGTCTGTTATCCAGATACCAAATTCTCGCTCATAGACAGCAACAGATGACTTCGAAGCCACAGAAAGCCATTTGACATCACTCTGATTGAATTGCGTGACAGGTTTTAGATCTGATCCGTCTTTCGCCACAGACCAGATGTTTTTATTTTTAAACCTTCTGTCACTCACAAAATAGATCCTCTGCCCATCACTGCTCCAATCGGGCCAGAAACAATTGCTCGAATCCTCAACAATACATACTGCTTTTTCATCGGAGAATTTTTTAATCCAAATTTTCGCACTGTTGCTTCCTTGATAACCCCGCCGCCACCATGAGCCATTTTCCATCCCCAGAGAAAACAGAAAACTGCTGCCGGAGGGAGAAACTTTAGCATCATAAGGCCAGCTCCAGTAAGTATCCAGCACAGGAATTGCGTTTTCACCTTTAACGCTTATCTTAAAAACACTGCACATAGAATCCCTGTTGGATCGGAAAAGAACCCACTGGCCGTCTTGAGTGAAACCTGTAGCTACATCTTCCCCGCTATGATATGTGAGCTGCTTCGGGTTCCCACCACTGGCTTTGATTATATATACGTCATTATTCCTGTTCCGGTTAGATGTAAATGCCAGCCATAACCCATCCGAAGACCATATTGGCTCCCTGTCATAGGCCACGTGATCGGTTAAACGTGTTGCCCTCCCACCTTTTGAGGAGACTAACCAGAGGTCTCCCATATAAGAAAAAGCAATCTGATTGCCATCTGGAGAAATGGCGGGATATCGTGCTCCTATAAGTTCTCTTTTCTCTGCATTTATATGCTGAACAAAAACTCCACCAATAAATACCAAACAAAGTAAAACAAAACATGTCCGTTTCATGTTTCCTCCTATAATAAGTAGTTCTAATAACGCAAATTATATTTCAAGATTATTCAAGATTATATATTTTTTAATAAATAATTTTAAATACAGGCTTCATTTTAATGGATGTTCAATCAAAAGTTATAAGTGCATTAGGTTCTTTTAGTTGCCCATTCTTTATAAGAATCATCGCATCCTGTAATTGCTCGAAAGAAAAAACCTGTCTGCCCATTTTAATGTCTGTCCGTCCAGCGATTTCTAAGAACTCCTCTCCATCCGATTTATTCACATTGTAGAGTGTTCTAATATCTCTTCCCCATAAATTTTTAGAGTAATTCTTTATTTCAATTTTTGACATACTTACTGGAGCAAGCACAAGCACACCGCCTATTTCTATCTGGGAAAGCGCTGTTTCCACCATAGGGCCTGCTGGTGGAAAAACAATTGCCGAGTCAAGCATATGCGGTATCTTTTTTTCCAATGTATTACCAGCCCACACTGCCCCGTTTTTCTCTGCTTCCTTGATGTGATGTAGAGACCTTGTACTGACATATATATCAATACCTATAGAAACAGCAACTTTTAAAACATAAAAAGCCGTAGGGCCAAAACCATAAAGGCCAAGGCGGTCACCTCTTTTTGCTCCTGTTAGTTTAAATGCGCAGTATCCAGCAATACCAGGACACATGAGAGGAGCAATATCTTCTGCTTCCATATCCATATCTTTCAAGGACAGAGCAAAATCCTCTTCAATAGTTATATATTCTGCAAACCCACCGTCTACATCCCATCCTGTGCATTTAAAATCGTGACAGTAATTTTCTCGCCCGGAAAGACAGTACTTACATTCTCCACATGTTTTATTTAGCCAAGATATACCAACCATATCTCCGGTTTTAAACCTTTTCACATTTCTACCAACTTCATCAACTATTCCCACGATCTCATGTCCTAAGACCAGAGGAGTCTTCTTTAAAGGTAAATCCCCTTCGGCAATATGGATATCTGTCCTGCATATACCACATGAGATAATTTTTAACCTTATCTGGCTGTTAATCGCATGTGGTTCCGGAATATTCACAAGTTTCAGAGGTCTTTCTTCAATCTTTGCCTGTTTCTCCAAAATCCATGCTTTCATCTTCTTATTCTTAACATAAATTATTCAAAAAAAATTGCAGATAAGATAAATTATATAAAATAAAACCAGCTATAATCATTCCCCAAAGGATACTAATAACTTCTTTGTCTTATGCTTTCTTTCTAACAATATCTAAATCTTCTATCTTCACTAAATGACAAAAATACCATTATAAAAATCTTTTACAATGTTATCATATTCTTCTCTATAGACTTTTAAAGCAGGAGGAAGAAAATCCATGATATTCTGTGCCGTTATGCCGTCTTCTCCTTTATCGATTGCTGCTAGGTCTCCGGAAAATCCATGAATGAACACGCCCGTTCTCACAGCATCTCCGAACGACAATCCCAGGCCAAACATAGCAGCTATCGCACCTGTAAGCACATCCCCGGAACCTGCTGTGGCCATACCTGGATTCCCACTCATATTGATAAAAATCCTTTCATCCGGATAACAGGTTAAAGAATGAGCTCCTTTTAACACAATAATCGAATTCAACTTTTTTGCTTGTTCCTGGAGTATATCAATCTTGTTTTCATCGATTTCTTCTACTGATAGACCTGTTATTCTGGACATCTCACCAAGATGGGGAGTAATTACTGTAGGTTTTTGTCTTTCCATCATTATTTCCGGAGTTCCGACTAGAGCTGTGATCCCGTCACCATCGATTAGAAGCGGCTTTTTTATATCTTTTGTCAGGCACTTTACAAGCTCCTGTGTCCCATCATTAAGCGACAGTCCTGGCCCCATTACAACCATATCCACTAGCTCAGAGAGTTCTAAAAGTCTGTCTATATTCTTTAAAGCAATACTGCCAGAGGATGTCTCTTCTTGAGGGACAAAGACAATTTCGCTGGCTTTACTGGCTATATAAGGAGTGATAGAGGACGGAGCTGCAAGACGGGAATACCCACCACCTGCCTTTAAAAAAGACATTGCAGAGAAGTAAGGGGCTCCAAAATAACTCCTCGCTCCTGCGATAAAAAGCACATCCCCCAAATCCCCTTTGTGGGCATTTCTATCTCTTTCAGGAAGTCTGGCAGGAATGTTCATTTCTATCTTGATAGAATCCCTATTATAAAACGATGGAGGAAAAGAAATATGCGAGACATAAAGTTTCCCGCAGTTTTCGAATCCTGGGTAGAGCACATTTCCTATCTTCGGAAGACCAAAGGAAACCGTATAATCAGACCTAACTGCAACCCCCATCACTTTTCCTGTGTTTCCATTTATTCCAGATGGAATATCTATGCTCAGGACTTTCTTGCCGCTCTGATTAATCAACTTAATAACATCCTTATGAAGTCCTTCTACCTTCCTTTTTAAACCTGTTCCAAATATCGCATCCACAATAACATCGCAATGCAAAATTTCACTCTTCAAAGATTCTAAGGACTCGACATTTCTTATCCCTATGGGCAGCATAGATACAATTTTATAGTTTTGCTTAGCCGCACCACGAAAATTTTTGACATCACCCAAAATATAAACTACAACCTCTCCTCCCATAGAATATATCTTGCGAGCTACAACAAAACCATCACCTCCGTTGTTTCCTGTTCCACAAAACACGACAAATTTTCTATGTTTCACACCCAGCTCTTTTAACGTGACAAAATAGGCAGCCTGACCAGCATTCTCCATAAGCAATTCCTGAGTAATTCCGAAATTTTCTATTGCACTATTATCAAGATTTCTCATCTCTTCAACTCTGCTTATTTTCATACTTCCCTCCTCTGATGCGTTTATCTAGTCTTCAAATTATCTCAGAATGCATGACAGCGTCAAGCAAAACCCGAAGAAAATTTCGCTTGAAACAAAACAAGAAGCAGGTTTTTCTTAAAATTCCATATATTATGCAGGAAAATTTAATTGTATGGATTATTAGTTTTCAATTAAAAAATGGCAGAAAAGTACCCGGGATATTTTTTCGGATAAAAAGACACCCTGTGCCTTTTTTTTGGGAACTTCCCGATGCGTTAGAATTTCAAAATAAACAAAGGTTCTAATATACCTTGTATTATTCTCGAAAAACCGTTAAGAAAGAGGATATTCCTTATATTAACTCACAGGACATCCAATTACATTGCAAGCGAATAAAACTTTCTATGCTTTAACTACATTCTTGGCGACAGGGCCTCTCTCTCCATCTTCAACATCATACGTTACCTGGTCGCCTTCAGAAAGCGTCTTAAATCCAGCCGAATTGATAGATGAATAATGAACAAAGATATCTTTACCATCTTCCTGTTCAATAAAACCATATCCTTTCTGCTCACTAAACCATTTTACTGTTCCTTTAGCCAAAACACTAACCTCCTATAAAACTTTCCCTGGCCCAGGTTTCTGGCCGGCGCTCAAACAAAAGGTACAATTCTTCAGATTGAAAACCGAAAATACATCCAGGCCATTCTTTACAATAAAACTCCATTCTTGGAATATATACATAAAAATCCTTAATAATCTATCAAACTTTTTGATTCTGTTCATGGCGGGTATTAATATTTCTGAGTTAACACTTGATAGATACTAAATTGTTCTCGTTGGGTTATAAATAATATTGGAAGGAAAATATTTCTTACACACTTATTCTTTCTCCAAATCTCACTATGATTATTTATAGCACAGTAAAAACCTAATGTCAAAACAAAATTTATGCTTTTTTTTAGCTATTTTCCAGAAGAATTTTATAATACAATAGAAATGTATCATGAAAAAATCGCAGATCCTGGATCAAATCAAAGAATCGATAGATAAAGAAATCGGAACATCAGAATGGATGAAAATTACCCAGGACAGAATAAATGCCTTTGCCGAGTGCACAGAAGACAGGCAGTGGATTCACATCAATGAGGAAATGGCAAAGAAAAGCCCTTTCAAAAAAACGCTAGCTCATGGCTACCTGATTCTTTCTCTACTGTCCTATTTTAACTTCCAGAACAAGCTTCTTCCCGATGGGATCAAGATGGCATTTAATTACGGCCTAAATCGTGTGAGGTTTATAAATCCAGTACTTGTAGGGTCAAAAATCAGAAACAGAGCTGTACTCAAAGATGTCATCAAGAAAAGCAGGCACAAAATCCTGATAGTCCTTGAGAATACAGTCGAAATAAAAGGGCAGAAAAAACCGGCAATGATTGCCGAGAGCCTTGCCCTCATTATCATTTAATGATGGTTTTTATCCGTAAGGATTATCAGTTACACGAAACATTTTGAAAAAACCTTTATGGTTTTCATTTTGGATAACAGTTCTATTTTAAGGCTTCCTGAGCCTTGAACTCACGTAAAGGGGATAGAATGTCCAACACTTCCTGATCCTCCCGGGAAAGACTCTCTTGTGTGATCATTCTGGCTAGAAGCTCTCCAAGTGCCAGGCCAAGCATGAATCCCTGGCCACACATCCCAACCGCAGACAAAAACCCCTTGATTTCAGCTGACCATCCAACAACAGGAGATCCGTCAGGCGTCATCGGGTATAGGCCCCGCCATGTTCGCCTCACTCTGATATTTGCCAGCCTCGGCATTAAACCAACCATCCGACGCGCTATCATAGGCAGAAAAATGCTTGTCTCACGGGAGTCAAAACCCGGGATGCTTGGAGATGGCGTAATACAAAATGCAACCTGCCCAGTGGCTGACTGAAAATAGTAATAGTTCTCTGACCCAGGAGCAGGACGGATATCCACCACCATAGGGTCAAGAAAGTGTGCAACCGGCTCTGTAATCCCTCCTTCGTGAGATTCCGGGTTTACAGGAAGGTCCATCCCAACAAGAGCTCCAACTTCTTTGGCCCATGCGCCAGCAGCATTAACTACTACATCAGTATAATATTCCCCTTTATTTGTTTTTACAGCCTGGACGGCACCGTTTTTAAGCTTAATCTGGGTCACCTTTTCGTTATAACGAAACACTGCTCCAGCACGCTTGGCTTCATCACAGAATGCATGTCCTGCCAGTATTGTTGAACAGTGACCATCATCAGGTGAAAACGTGCCTCCTATTAGATCTTTTGTATTGAGATCAGGGATTATCCTTAACATATCATCCTTGTCATACCAGTCAATATTAAGGCCGTAAGAATGCTGGATCTGAAGTAATTCCTTGAGGATATCTTCTTCACTCTTACGGTAAGCAACAAATGCATAGCCACCTTTTTGCCATTCAATATCATGACCGTATTCCTCTTTCCAACTAGAGACGATTTCCAGAGTGCGCAAACCGAGACGAATCTTCGCAGGATCAGAATGTGTAGCACGGATGCCTCCAATAGCTGCCTTATTTGATCCCTGCCCCTGGCTTGGGAACTGATCCAAGATCAAAACTTTTACACCGGCCTCAGCCATTGCTAGAGCTGCCGGCACACCAACACTTCCTGCACCAATAATAACTACGTCATATCGCGAGATGTCACTCATCTTCCTTCTCCTCAATACCAGCAAAAATCCCCAGTGGTACTTCCATAAAAAGGGGACGTTTGACATTCTCTGTAACTTTCTCCAACGGCACTCCTTCCTCTTGAAAGAGGCGCAGAATCAACGGGCTGCACGTCTTGCCGCCGCAGGCACCCATCCCTGCACGTGTCACAGCTTTAATCTCGTTCAAATCACGGTAACCCTTGTGTATAAGCTCTCTTATTTCACCTGCAGTCACCCTTTCACAACGGCAGATAATAGTATCATCCGATATGCGATCCTCAACTTCAGCCATAGGCCTGGTCACTTCAGGCTTCTGCACACGTATACCTGCAATACGTCTTGCATACTTCTCTGGTGCCTTTACTTTAACCAACACAGTTCGGTCATTTCGTAAAATAGCCCGCACCTTGATGACTTCTACTTTGCCCAGTGCTTCACCTTCACAATCAAGAACAATCACTTCATTCCCTTCATTAATGCTTTCTTTTAAAAATTCATACGCTATCGTCACAGTAGGCATCTCCCTATCTTTACGGTAATCTACAAGAGTGATCGCCAGTCCCGGACAGATTGCCACGCATTTCTCGCATCCTATGCAGTGTTTGCCATCTCTTTGCCCAATAAATACAGGAAGACGGCGGATGTCTTTCTCATCAATATGAATCAGGTTCATTGGGCATACAGATACACAGGGGTTGCAGGGAATCTCCTGCGTGCAATGCAAAACAGGAAATACATCGCCCTCCGGCGGAAGATCCGGTCCTTTCAAAGTTTTTCCAGGCTTTGATTTAAGAATCTCTGCCGTGTGGTACCATTCTTTTGGGATTTCTCTAACATCAACACCCAGAGCACGTGCAACTTCCAGACCCTTGATCTTTCCTGAAAATATCGCAGCCGACGCTTCTGCAATCTCTTCTGCATCCCCTGCTGCAAAAGATGTCATCCCATACTCCTGAGCCTTCTGATAGAACTCGTCAATTGGATCTAGTCCAACAGCAATAAGCACGGTATCACATTTAAAAGACTTTTCTGTGCCTGGGATAGGCTTAAAATTCTTATCGATTTTTGAAACAGTTGCTGATTCAACCTGTTCATCCCCATTTGCACTAATTATTGTATGTGATGTATAGATAGAAACACCCATGCGGGCAAGCTTATCCTTATGAACCTTATATCCGCTGCACTCAGGCATTGCCTCAACAAGGCCCACTACTTCTATGCCAGCCTGGAGTGCATGGTATCCAGCAATGAGACCAACATTCCCTCCTCCTACAATAAATAATCTCTCAGAAGCCATTATAAGATCCCGGTTAACCAGAGTCTGAAAGGCTCCAGCCCCATATACTCCCGGTAAAGTATTCCCTTTAAAGACCAGAGATTTTTCACGTGCTCCAGCTGCAACCAAAAGTATATCTGGCTTTACTATTTTATACGTATCATTGTTATATAAAACACCTACGGTCTGATCACTGAAAACAGCGAGGACCGAGCTGTTAATCCAAGTTTTAATACAGCTGTACTCCTGGATTTTTTTCTCAAGTTTTGTTGCTATATCAATTCCACGTGTTCCTGCGTAGACAGCATCAATAGATCCAAAAAACCGATGTGTTTGAAGAACAAGCTTTCCTCCAAGACGGTGCTTGTCATCAACAAGCAGAGTCTCTATGCTACGTTCTCCAAGCTCGATCGCTGCCGACATTCCCGATGGCCCTCCTCCGATGATGAGCACAGGCACATCAATTGTCTCAATTTCAGACATTGACGGTATTTTGTTTACAGCCTGCAGTTCAGGCAGCCCGTTTAAAGGTTCCACCTTCATGCCTGACTTTACGGGAATCATGCATGACTTCACCGGTCTGCCATCAGCTAACACAAGGCACTGGGCGCACTGCCCGTTGGCACAGAAAATCCCCTGAGGAGCATTGTCTTTTATGTGATGTCCGAAGATACGGATACCATTTGCAAAAAGAGCAGACGCAAGCATCTCACCTTTCTTTGCTTTGAGCTTCTTTCCCTTCCATGTAAACTCGATTTCTTTACTGGGCTCAACTGATAAAATCGGATGCTTATGAATACGATATTCAGACATTACCTCTCCTTTGATATATAGACGAGGTGGCTAGATTTTTAAAACTGAAGCAAAAATTCTTTCCGCAGAAATGCGCACGTTGTAGATCGAAAATAAATAATTTTAGCATATTTCATTATATACAAAAGTCTAATGAATTTGAACAGAAATCATTCCAAATTTTATGACTTTTATGCTCTTAAGATCTATTCAGTGAATCCCAAGTCTCAAATACAGAAAATACATTTTCGGGCCTGGGCGTATTCACACTGAGAACAAAGCTGAACCTTCCTCCCATTCCCACAGCAAGACCGGATCAAATTGGGCATTACATTGCAGACACAGATTTTTAGAACGCATCTTTCTTTTATTATCCAAGATAAAATACAATTGCGCAGAGAGCTTATTACAAATAAAAATTAGGGTCAAATGACCTGGATTATTCATAAAAATTACTGATAATAAATTCTTCAAAAAAAGAAGTATTTCCGAAAGGAAATTCTTAGTGTAAAATAGGCCATAACATGACATTCGAAATAAACATGAATGTCCGTTATTATATTTCATCCATAGGAGATTGACATGGCAGGGAAAAAATCAATCACCAGGCGTGATTTTATCAAGCACACAATTGCTGCTTCCGCTGCATTTACAATCGTACCGCGTTACGTGCTCGGGGGCTCAGGCTATACAGCACCAAGCGATCAACTTACAAAAGCCGTCATAGGAGTTGGCAGTATGGGAAAGGGACATCTCCAGTATCCAGGAGCAAAACTCCTTGCAGTATGTGATGTTGATGAGAATCATTTAAATACAGCGCTTGAAATCACCGGACCTGGAGTCAGAGGATACAAAGACTTCCGAGAAGTCCTTGAACGCTCGGACATCGATATTGTACACATTCCTACACCTCCCCACTGGCACGCGTTAATCTCAATCGCTGCAGCTGAAGCAGGCAAGGATATCTGGTGCGAAAAGCCAATGACCCGGACAATCGGAGAAGGGCAAAAAGTTGTTGAGGCAGTGCAGAAGAACGGAAGAATGTTCAGGCTCAATACGTGGTTCAGATTTAAAGACCAATATTACGGTTTTGGAACAACAGTTAAACCGATCAAAAAGCTGGTCCAAAGCAATATGTTGGGATGGCCTTTAAAAGTAACCGTAAGTGGAATAACGGGTTTTGATTGGAAATTTTACTGGAGCGGAAAAACAAACATGAAACCAGAACCTGAACCTAAAGAACTGGACTACAACATGTGGCTTGGGCCTGCGCCTTATAAGCCTTATAATCCCCATCGAGTACACGGCACATTTCGAGGATACTGGGATTATGACGGAGGCGGACTCGGAGACATGGGGATGCATTACCTTGACCCTGTACAATATATCCTTGATAAAGACAGCACAAGCCCTGTCGAAATAGAAGCCGCCTGTCCGCAGCAACATCCTGATGCATGTGGAAGCTGGCGGCGCATTCAACTGAAATATGCGGATGGCTGCAAAATCATTCTGGACGGTGAGAATAAAGATAAAAATGCCGCATTTATTGAAGGCCCAAACGGGAAATTATTCAAAGGTTTTGAATCTGACATTCCCAATTTAAAAGAAAAATTAGCTGCTTTGCCAGATCCTGAACCGCATGTGACAGATTTTGAAGAGGCAGTCCGAACACGGAAAAAGTTTGCACTAAACGAAGAAAATGGGCATCGTTCCTGTACCATTGTAAATCTGAGCAAGATTGCAGTCCGCTTAGGGAGGCCGCTTCGTTTTGACCCGAATAAACAGCGCTTTATCGGTGATGAAGAGGCAAACCGTCTTGTCCATCAACCAATGCGCGCACCATGGCATCTATAAATCAGATTTTATTTGGAGCAACAAAAATGAAAATTAACAAAAAGTCAATAATAATAATAATTTTAGGGTTACTGTTTATCGCTTCTTCAGTCACAGCTTCAGACGATGTAAGAACACTTAAGACAAAAGTTGTGGACACCCTGGCCAAATTTCCTGCCAGTAATACTCCCGAAAGAGACAAATACGCTTCTGAACTCATCCAGCTTGGACCGGCAGGAATTCTTGAAATCTGCAGGATGCTGACTCCGCCAGTGACAGGTGACGATACCAGAGTCCGCTTTGCCCTTAATGGCCTGGCAACTTATGTAAATAGAACAGGGGCTGAAAAAGAGCGTGAAATGTATGCCAAAGCAGTCATCAAGGCACTAGAATCAGCCACGAACAGCGAGGTTAAGGCATTTTTGATCCGTCAACTTCAACTTGCTGGCAAAAAAGAATCTGTAAAACCCTTAAGCAGATTTCTCCCGAATAACAGGCTGTGCGAACCAGCAGTCCAGGCACTACTTGCAATCCGTACACCTGAAGCAGAAAAAACACTCTTAAAATCAATTGATTATTCCACAGGTGCAAAAAAGAATACAGTTATCAAATCTCTCGGGGAACTTCGAAGTAAAAGGGCAGCAAAAAAAATCATGAAATATGCTGCCAGTAGAGATAAAAACCTCAGGAATGTAACATTATACGCTCTCGCTAATATAGGTGATCCCTCATCTGAGAAAGTATTGAATAAAGTTTCAGTATCAGCATCTCCATACGAAAGAGCAAAAGCTCCTTCCCTGTACTTACTATATGCGCAGCGTCTAGCAGAATCAGGGAGAAAAGGGCAGGCGGCAAGGATCTGCCGCAGCCTTATTAAAAACTACACAGCACCCCATGAGACTAATATCCCTTGCAGTGCTTTAAGTGTGCTGGCGGCAAATCTAGGCGAGAATGTCTTCGAAGACCTCCTGGCATGCATGGAGAGTCATAACAAAGAACTTCGCTGGCGAGCTCTCGCACTTGCCAGCACTGTGCAGGGTGAAAAAGCAACAGCAAGATGGATCGAAAAAATGGCCGATGTTCCGCCAGAAACCCGGGCCGAAATAATAGCCATGTTAGGACGACGAAAAGATGAATCAGCACTTCCTGTCATTCTTGAGTCATTAAAATCCGGAGAAAAAGCTGTCCGGATGGCTGCAATCCAAGCAGCAGCACGACTCGGAGGGGATAAGGTAATTTCTGATTTATTTGCCCTCATGCAGACAGACAAGGAAGATGAAATTGCGGTCTTGAAACAAACCCTCATGTGTTTGCCCGGCCCCCAGGTAGTTTCCAAAGCAGCAGAATCATTGGAATCCTACCCGCTTTCAGCCCGTGCTGCTTTGATAGAAATACTATCTGAGCGGCATGCAAAAGAACATTTGGATATCGTCTTTGCCCAGACAAAAAGCGAAGATGACACAGTCCGACTTGTTGCTCTTTCCGGACTCGAAAATCTTGTAAGCGAAAGAGACTTACCGCGTTTAATCGATATTCTGCTATCAGTTACAGACAGCTCAGAAATAGCAGCCACACAAAATGCCGTTATAGCAAGTGCAAATCTAATCCCAGATCAGGAAAAACGTGCTGAACTGCTGCTTGCTGCGATGGAAAAAACAGAGGGCAAAAAACGGGTCGACCTGCTGATTCCGCTTTCAAAAATAGGCGGAGAGCATGCGCTTCAAACCATAGCTGCAGAGACAAAAAACGAAGACCCGGCAATTAAAAATGCGGCTGTCTTTACTCTGGCGGATTGGCCAGAACTCAGAGCTGTGGATACACTGCTCAATATTTGCCGAAGTACTGAGAACAAAGAACATAAACTGGTCACTCTCAAAGGATACGTACGCCTCGTGAAAAAGGCTGAACTGCCTCCCGAAGAAAAATTGAGCATGTTAAAGGATGCCCTGGATATTAAGACAGAAGCTGAAGCTATAAATATCGTGCTCTCCGGACTTGCAGATATAAAAACAATGGATTCGCTTAAACTTGCAGTATCTTATATGGACAACGAGAATTCTCAATCTACTGCCGCATGGACTGCAGCAAGAATTGCAATGCCTAAAACTGGAGATGAGACAGGGCTCAGTGGGCCTGAGGTAATATCAGCACTAAAGAAATCAACCAGCCTCATCGAAGACAGCTATGAACAAGAAAGGATTGAGAAATATATCGGAACTATTCTGGAACAGGAAGAATTTCATCCTCTCTTTAACGGCAAAGATCTGTCAGGCTGGAAAGGCCTTGTGGGAGACCCTGTGAGCCGGGCAAAAATGACACCTGAAGAATTGAATAAAGCTCAAGCAGAGGCTGATTCGCTCATGAATGAACATTGGAAGGTCGTTGACGGGACCCTTGTTTTTGACGGCAAAGGACACAGCCTTTGTACTTCAAGAGACTATACTGATTTCGAGCTTCTGGTGGACTGGAAAATCGAAAAGCATGGTGACAGCGGCATTTATCTCCGCGGATCGCCTCAAGTACAAATCTGGGATCCAGAACAATGGCCTGAAGGCTCTGGCGGACTGTATAATAATAAGAAAAATCCTAGCAAGCCGCTGAAATGTGTAGATAATCCCATAGGAGAATGGAACACTTTCCGAATCAAGATGATAGGCGATCGGGTAACTGTTCACTTAAACGATGTTCTGGTAGTTAATAATGTAGTAATGGAAAATTACTGGGAAAGAGACAAGCCGATTTATCCGACCGGACAGATAGAACTCCAGTCGCATAACAGTCCACTTTATTTCCGTAATATCTTTATACGTGAGATTATCCCCGAGAAATATCACACTGGGCTGACAGAGAATGAAATCACCGGCGGTTTCGAACAATTATTCAACGGCAAAGACCTCACTGGCTGGACAGGTGATACAGATGGTTATGTAGCGGAAGAAGGCAAGATTGTCATATATCCAAAGCGCAGCAGCGGGAACCTGTACACGGAAGAAGAGTACAGTGATTTCATCCTGCGATTTGAGTTCAAGCTTACTCCTGGCGCAAATAACGGTCTGGGGATTCGCAGTCCCCTGACTGGAGACGCTGCATATGTTGGAATAGAACTCCAGATACTGGACAATACTGCCCATATCTATAAAGACCTAAAACCCTATCAGTACCATGGTTCTATTTACGGAGTTGTTCCAGCAAAACGCGGTCATCTCAAGCCAGTTGGCGAGTGGAACTATGAAGAAGTAACTGCCAGGGGCAGAAGAATTACGGTAAATCTCAATGGTGTCACAATCGTTGATGCCGACATCGATCAAGCAAGCATATCAGGAACCATAGATGGACGGGATCATCCGGGTCTTAAGCGAGATAAAGGCCATATTGGTTTTCTCGGCCACGGTTCTCGCATAGAGTTCCGCAACATCCGGATCAAAGAGCTGAAATAGGAGATAAATACTATAATAAAAAACGCAATTCTCACTTCCGCCGGCTTTTATGCAGCGTTTTATACACGTGTTTTCTTTATTTTTCATAAGAAGGAGGTGGCTCTGTAATGAAAGCTAAAATGAATTACCTGCAATTTGTCTTTCTCGTAATGATAGCTGCTGGTTCCCTTTTAAGATGCGGCATTATCTCAAAACCGGCTTTAAAAATAAAGAAAGAGGCCGTAAAAGAGATAAAAATTATTCCGAAACCTGTAAAAGTAGTTCACAAAAAAGGGAGCTTTATTATTAACGACAAAACAAGAATTCTTTTTGAGGGTGGGGAAAATACAGAATCCGTCGGTGAATATTTTAGAGAAATAATAAAAAAGGCCAGTGGAATGAATCTATTGGTCACTGAATCTTTCGGTGCTGTCCAAGAGAGCAATTTCATACTGCTTTCCTCAAACCTTTCAAAAAGCAAACTCGGTGAAGAAGGCTACGAGCTAAAATCAACAAGCAAATCAGTCACGGTTAAAGCCAATCATGCAAAGGGATTATTTTATGCTGTCCAAACCATCCGTCAAATGCTTCCGACAGAAATCGAGCGCAGAGCCAATGAAAACACAGATATCGTCTGGACAATTCCAGCTGCTGTCATCAAAGATTTCCCAAGATTTCCCTTCAGGGGAATGCACCTGGATGTATGCCGACATTTTTTCCCTGTATCATTCATCAAGAAGTACATCGACTATCTTGCCATGCATAAAATAAATACTTTTCACTGGCACCTAACCGAAGATCAGGGCTGGAGAATTGAAATCAAAAAATATCCAAAACTAACTGAGGTAGGTTCGATACGCAAGGAAACGATCATTGGAAAAACCGACGAATACGATGGCATAGAGTACGGCGGTTATTACACACAGGAAGAAATCAAAGAAATAGTGGAGTATGCCGGAAAACGTTTTATAACGATCATTCCTGAAATAGAAATGCCGGGCCATTCTGTAGCAGCACTGACAGCTTACCCTGAATATTCATGCACCGGAGGACCTTTTGAACTCAGGACAAAATGGGGCGTTTCCAAGGATATATTTTGTGCAGGAAATGATGAAACATTTAAGTTCCTGGAAGATATTCTGACAGAAGTCATGGATTTGTTCCCATCAAAATATATCCATATAGGAGGCGATGAAGCCCCCAAAGACCGCTGGCAAGAATGCCCTAAATGTCAGCAGCGCATAAAAGATGAAGGGTTCAAAGACGAACATGAACTGCAGAGTTATTTCATTAAGCGAATCGAAAAATTTTTCAATTCTAAAGGCCGAAAACTTATCGGTTGGGATGAAATTCTTGAAGGTGGTCTGTCACCTGATGCCACTGTCATGTCGTGGAGAGGTATCGAAGGCGGTATCGATGCTGCAACACAAGGCCATGATGTGATCATGGTCCCCTACTCCCATCTATACTTTGACGGTTATCAAGCCGATATTGAGATAGAACCACTTGCTATTGGATACTGGGCTCCGATCGAAAAAGTATATGAGTTTGAACCCATTCCTGAAGTTTTAACAAAAAAGCAGAAAAAACATATTATCGGAGCCGAGGCAACTCTCTGGACCGAGTATATTGCTACCGAGGAATATGCCGAATACATGCTCATGCCTAGAATCAGTGCTCTTGCAGAAATTGTATGGTCTACTAAACGAACACGAGACTGGGATGATTTTGCCATCCGCTTGCAGCAGCAATATGAAAGATATATGAATATGGAGGCCAACTTTCGTATTCCGACTCCGCTGGTTGACAATGTGGTCAACCTGAATAAGACCGATGCTCTCGAGATAAAAAGCCAGATCGATATCGGCGAAATACGCTTTACAACAGACGGCAGTAATCCGACTCCTGAATCCCCTTTTTATACTAAGCCCCTTGTTTTCAACAAGAACACAACCTTAAAATCAAGGTCATTCATCCCCAGCGGAAGAGGGAGCAGTATTATTACAACCTATGTATTGATCAAAGACCTTGCACCATAGGGCAAACGATAAGGCTTTTAAAGAGGAACAAAGCTTTTATTTTGGTGGGCTTTCTTCCAAAACAAAGTCATTATCCGGCGATATCGCTGACAAGAGTTGGCTAAATTTTTCAACGGTTGGAATTGATTTGCCTTGCTCATATCGGGCGTATGTATTATGTGATTTTGCTCCCAATCGCTTAGAAACTTCCATTAAAGTAAGACCTTGCTTCATTCTTTGTCGACGGAGCAACAACGCAATCAAAGTTGCCAAGTCAGGAGAACCGAGCACAAAATAATTACCCTTTCTTGGAAACACTTCAACCTTAAATCCTTTCTTATTCACAAGTGATTCGATGGCATCTATAATCATTTCATAAGCTTCTTTTTTTGTGCGCCCTTGAGTCACTACTCCGAGAATAGGTGCTTCAATGGCCCAATATTTGCCGACTTTAAACACATGTCCTGCTAAGCGCATCATATGCCTCCTTCTGCTTCCTTAAGAATAGCTTTGGCAGTGTATTCATTGATCTCATTGTGCCTTGGTACGACTAACTCATACTCACCATTTGTCCAAATATCATGTTTACGTCCATGTCGATCAAGATTCCAACCAAGCTTTTGTAATCTCATTTCTAGTTCTCTCCTTTTCATTGCGTTTATTTTACACATATACGTGTAAATTGTCAATAGCAAACATCCTGGATTCCAAAGTGATTTATAAAAGCAGCCCCATTCAGCTTCAGCGCAATCAAGGCCGAAGAAGAAGGCATCAGCGCATTAGAGCGTTGAAGAGCAGCTTGAAAGTGCCGTGCGTCTGGCAGCGGTTCTGGGTCCGGAATCCGATAAGAACCACCTGTCCTTTGCCGTGTTTGACATTGACCATCGCTGCCAGGTTGGCTAGATGCTTTTCCCCGATGAGCCAGCCGCTCTGCAGTAGACCCCTGTCTTGGTAGCGTACAATGGTTTCATACCGTTCATTGTGGTCGTTTGGGGTGATCACGAACGCCTGGCTTGACCAGAAAAGAACCAGGCCTTCTGAAGGCATCCCATAAGCCAGCGGATAAGAGTTGTCGAAGTTAACTTTAAGAGTCGAACCAGGACAGAAAAATTCTTTCGTACTGAGATTGTCCACGACATTCGAAACGCTCAATCCGAACTTTTCTATCGCAAAGCCGCATGCCTCTCCGAGCGTTACCAGTGTTCCTCCATTTTTCACAAATGCTTTCAGCGCTTCGAGGCCATCTTTACCTATGCCGCTTCGATATTCTGGAGGAACTGACGATAAATAGCGGCGGTATCTGCCGCTTATATCGCCCATGATCATACCCGTCGAATCATTCGGCAGTATGATAACGTCATACTTCTCGTTTAGTTTTCCTTTCTTAACCTCAGTATCCATCAAGGAATTATACGGAAATGCGAACTGCTCGAGAAGAAATCGAGTCCAGCCCTCGTCCATGTTGCCGCCCCAGTAGCGCTGATACATACCTACGCGCGGCCTCTTAACATTATGAGTAGTTTCTTTCATCTCACTTTTCAGTGCTTTGAAATCAACGCCTGTCTGCTCAGCCACATCCCTGAGGAAAGACTCCTTTCCTTGGGATACGATGAAGTCGCCGGGACGGAGTCCTGAGAATTCCTTGTCAACCCGCTGAACCGCGATCCCTTTCTTTAGAAGGAGATTTACTGCTTTGAAGCTGGCGTTCAGCCTGCCGTCAAGCACATAACCCAATCCACCTACTTCGACCTTCCCTGATAACGGCACCTGGCCGGCGAGTATCTGAAGGTCGCCTTTAACCACCTCATTAATAGGGTCGACACGAACACCCATGAACTCGCACATGGTATGTGTTGCCAAGTCATAAGGTCTCACCGGAGAACCGTCATCGTTCCGGGTCCAATCATTGTCAGGATAAAATGTCCGTCCGAGTAAGTTTCGTATCAAACCCATCTTGGGCTGCGCCAGCGAGATGACAAAGGAACCTTCAGGATAGATAACACCACAGACATTGAATGTTTTTTTCGCTTGCTTAATCTCGACACCGGACATCAAAAGGGTATTTATCATTTTTACAGCGGTCAAAACATCATGCTGATTTTTCGGGATGACATAAGCTTTAGGTTTACCTTGAGCACCCCGCTCTGTCTGCCGTTTGGCTTTCAAGTAGGCATTCCAGAGCACTGTTTCTTTATTCCGGGCGGCCAGGTCCAGCAACGCCCATGACGCGATCTTCTTCTGTTCTACAATATCCTGAAGTCTCCACCAACCGCCGAGCCATGGATGGGGGAAGGTAGTCTGGGCTTCATATTCTGGAAACTGACGGCCCCCGCCGCGCAGCTGCTCAGGATGGATATAGATGGGTGTTGCCAGTTTCGCACTGGCGGACTCAGTAAGCATCCCTGCGATATTGTGGAAAGGAGTGATCCAGTGCCATCCGAAATGACCCCAACCGGAAAATTGGGCTGCGTTGATGATGCCGGTTTTACCATTTTCCTCCAGCTTGTATGCGATGTGAGCACCGTACCAACTGTGCTCCCGCCAGATAAGAGGATCGGCATAAGGCCGAATAGGCTCGCAGTAAGGAGGAACATAGAGCCGAGCACCATAGCTTCCCATTTGGTGATGGTCGATGTAAGCCTGGGGAACCCAGTCACGGAACAATATCTTGGCTGCATATACCGACTCGATCATGTTGAGAAAGTCGCCGTCCCTGTTGTTGTCGTGACCGACGTATTTGTGGTAAAGCCAGGGAAGACCGGCACCCTCGTACTCAGTGCCAAGGGTCTTTCTATACCAGTCGGTGACCATAATCTCACCGTCCGGGTTGAAACAGGGTATCATAAAGAAGACTACGTTGTTCAGGATACGCTGTGCCTCCTCATCGTCCCGGGTTAAAAGGTCATATGTCAGCTCAGGTGCCATTTGTGTGCCTCCGATCTCGGTGGCATGGAGGCTCATCGACTGGCACATGACTGCCTTGCCCTCCTTGACCAACTTTTTAATCTCTGCCTCTGCGATACCACGCGGGTCGCTGATCCTAGCATTTACTTCCTGCAGCCGGTCCAGATTTGCCAGGTTATCCGGAGCAGAGATGATCACCAGAAGAAAGGGATTGCCCTCGGTTGATGGGCCCATATTGATTACCTTTATCTTCCTGCTTTCGCTCTCCAGAAGTTTGAAATAGTCAACGATTTTATCCCAGCGTGCCATCTTTTTATCACTGCCGAGTTCGAATCCAAAGAAATCGTTTGGAGATGTGATCTTTTTTTGTGCCTCTGCGGCCCCGGTTATAAATCCTATAACAAAAATTACCAGCGCAAGTATTTGAATAGATCGAAAAAATTTGGCTTTTTTTCTCATAAATTCCCTCCTTTATTTAAGACCTTTCCTCTTCAGCATAGCATCAATCTTGGGTTCAGCTCCTCTGAAACGCTTATAAAGCGTCATGGGATCCTCTGTCCCACCCTTTTCAAGAATATTTTTCCTGAACGCCAGGGCTGTTTTCTGATCAAAGAGGCTCGTCTCCTTAAAAGCCTGATAAGCATCGGCATCTAAAACTTCTGCCCATATATAGCTGTAATATCCGGAAGAATAACCGCCGCTGAAGATATGGCCGAAATATGGACTCTTGTAACGTACAACAATTTCGGGAATCAGGCCTATCTTCTTCATGGATTCCGCTTCGAACTTTTCGACATCAGGCTCTTTGGCTTCTGTCAATGTATGCCAGTCCATATCGAGGTAGCAAGCTGCCACATATTCAACCGTTGCAAAGCCCTGATTGAAATGGCCGCTCTTTTTGATTTTATCGATCAAACCTTGCGGAATGACTTCACCGGTTTCATAATGTTTCGCATAGTCCTTGATAACCTCAGGGTCACCTGCCCAGTTTTCCATAATCTGGGAAGGCAATTCAACAAAATCCCTGGGAACAGCCGTTCCTGACAGTGTTTCATATGTACAATTTGAAAGCAGCCCATGAAGACCGTGCCCAAATTCGTGAAATAATGTCAACGCCTCTTCAAAACTCAATAAAGCCGGTTTGTTTCCTGTCGGTTTTGAAAAGTTGAATACGTTTGCAATCACAGGATGTATATCGTTGCCGTCCCTTCTTGACTGCTTTCTGAAGCTGTTCATCCAAGCACCGCCACGCTTGCTTGCCCTGGGGAAATAATCCTGATAAAGGATGCCGATATGTGAGCCATCGCCTTCCAGAACTTCAAACACTTTTACATCTTCATGATACTTAGGTATATCGGTCATCTCTTTCAATGTAATTCCGTAGAGTTTATTCGCCACAGCAAATGCGCCGTCCCGGACATTCTCAAGCTTAAAATACGGCCGCAAAGCTTTGTCATCCAGGTCATATTTTGCCTTCTTCAGCTTTTCCGCATAGTACCACCAGTCCCAGGGTTCAAGTTTGAAATCATTCCCCTCCTGTTTAATCATTGCCTGAAGATCCCTGGCTTCCTCTTTAGCCTTGGCCAAGGAAGGCTTCCAGACTTGATCCAAAAATTTGTAAACGTTTTCTGGTTTTTTCGCCATATTCTTTTCAAGTACGAAATCAGCATGTGTTTCATACCCAAGCAAATGTGCTTTTTCTACACGAAGCGCTGCCATATTGGATAAGACTGCCTTGTTGTCCAGCTCGTTATCATTATTTCCCCGGTTGATGTAAGCCTTAAATGTCTTCTCCCTGAGTTCACGTCTTTCTGAATACTGAAGGAAAGGAATCATGCTCGGTTTGTGTAAAGTAAATACCCATTTGCCTTCATGCCCTCTTTCTTTCGCAGATTCAGCGGCTCCTGCCACGACTGACTCAGGAAGGCCGGCAAGTTCCTCCTCCTCCTCGATTACCAATTCAAAAGCGTTGTTCTCTTTCAGAACATTCTCACCAAACTTCAGCGAGAGCAGGGAAAGTTCTTCGTTTATTTCTCTTAACCTGGCTTGCTTTTCCGGGTTCAGGTTTGCACCACCCCTGACGAATTCTTTATAAATCCGTTCAAGAAGCTTGTTTTGCTCCACTGAAAGTTCCAGCTTTTCTTTTTGATCATACACAGCCTTTACTCTTTCAAACAAAGCTGCGTTCAGTTTGATATCATCCTCATGTTTAGATAAAAGAGGAGCTGCATCTTTTGCAATTTTTTGCATCTCAGCATTTGTATTTGCACCATTCAGGTTATCAAAAACATTTCCGACCTTTGTCAATAAGCTTCCACTTTTTTCTAGTGCTTCAATAGTGTTTTCAAATGTAGGGGACTCAGCACTGCTAACAATTGCTTGGATTTCATGCTGATGCTGTTTCATGCCTTCTCTAAAGGCCGGTAAATAATGCTCTTCCTTAATTTTATTAAATGGAGGCACATTAAATGGAGTATTAAATTCTGAAAAAAATGGATTTTCTTCAGCTGCTTTTTTATGCGTTTGATTCGCACACGAGAAAAGCAGTAAACTCATCATTGACAAAAATATAATCATTTCTTTCATTTCAAATCTCCCCTCGATTTTTTGATTTGCAATACACTTACCATAATAATAACAAAAATTATAAACTAAATTTCTATAAACTCAATGAAATTTTTCAACTATTTATATATATCTCTACTGAATTATTCCCACTGCCAGAAGCACAAACATTGTTATACCAAGCGCAAACATGATAAAGCCAGTAATAAAATGCAACCTGCAGTTATAAAATTTATAATCTTATATGTTTTTTATAACTTCCAGTTATAAACAGCTTTCCGTACCTACCATCAGCTTATAAAGCACTCAGTACAAAATATATGGGGCAATAACTAACGCTTCTGGAAAAAGCACTGATCTTAATGGTTTAAAATAACACTTTCCAATTGACAGTTTTTTGATCATTAGATTCAAAATCGCCGGTAAATTTAACTTCGAGAATCCCATCTGTTATCTTATGAAAAAGAACTTCCGTATCTGCATCTACATCTGATATAACAAAACCTTCTGGTACGTGGATAAACAATGAATACTGTGCGCCCTTTACGATTTCCGAGCATCCGCTAAGAATAGATTTAGAAGAATCCCACTCAAGGTTTTTTATGCTTACGGCCCCGGTTACATGCCTCGACGACGCTAAGAACTGCGGCCTTTCGAGCACAGGTCTTATCACATAGACACAAGTACCGTGTGCAGGGATTAAAGATGTTATTTCATCATTCGAGAGTTCTTTTATTTTCTGGTTCCAGAAATCGAAAATCAAATATTCCTTTGCTGTATTTAGACCTAAATCCTCTCCCAGAAAAACGGTTTTGGTCTCTTCTTCATTTGCCCAGTTGTAAACGGCCACGACATCATAGACCCCGGATTCAGCATTCACTTTGAGGTCTATTGCTATGGGATATTCTTTAACATAGGGGCAGGACCAGACTACACCATTTTTCTTGTTGGATTTTATTTTATAAGGATAAAGGTCTATGGGCACAACGCGGGTTGAAGGCATTGTCTTTCTGTAGAGGTCCAATCTCTTCTCAGGGAGTTTTGCCATGAAATCACTTGCCATATAGAGCTCCCCTGTCAGAGCAATAGTCGTTACAATTGTCCTAGCCTCTTCCATGGTTAAAGGGTTTCTAACCATAACTGTATCCGGGTCGGAGTGCCATGTAATATTGTTTAGATAATTCCCGCCAAAGATGGAATTAAAATATATCTGCATGGACATGCCACCTTCTTTTTCCGGATACCATACGGCCCTATCATCGCCTCCGATACGCGAGCCGTCAAAAACACCAAAGCCCAATCCAACTTCATGCATTGCACATCCGGTAATATAAACATTAGGTCCCAGCGTCTCCCTCAATGCATCCTGAACTTCACGATAAACTTCTCTGCTTCCCCTTGCCGGATCAAAGGCATTTTCCTTGTTTTTCTCGTAATAATCCATCCATGTTCCCCATCCTGCATCTTTAAGATATTCAAGCCCCCAATCTTCTTTAAGAATCTTAAACATCGGTTTCAGATGCTTTTCAATCACTTCAGGATTTGTATAGTCGAGTCTTACAACGGTTTTATCAGCAGTACAGCAGGCTCCGGAGAGATTCCCTTCTTTATCACGCAGGAAATAGTTCTCAGGGTATTTTTCCGCACACTCCGGATGTGCGTAATTCGAGCCGTATACATTGACCCAAAGCCCGGGTTTTAATCCTTTTTCCTTGATATATTGAAAAATCCATTTCCCCCCTTTTGGGAATGTCTTTTTCGTCCAATCAAGATAGTTGGCTTCTTCACCCCTCGTAAAACAAGCGTCGAGCTGGACATATTCAAGGCCGTATGGTTTTAAATAATGCGCAAGTGCATCTGTTTCGTTTACCATATCTTCTTCAGTAGTTCCCATATAATAACAGTACCAACTGCACCATCCCACAGGCGCTTTTTCGAAACGTTCAGGAACCGGTTTGTAATATTTCAGCCCCAGAACATCGATGTAATAATCAGGAATCAGGGAAATATCTCTGTCGGCATTAACAGGAAAAGTCACATCCATCAACTTTTGGTCAGAAACACTGCGTCTAAAATCACTTCCTTCTGGAAACCGGATCATAATGTCTGTCTCACGGTCAAACAGGCTGTAAATGTTTTTAGAAGAGACGAATCCAAGTGAAGTATACATTATTCCATTATCCTGACTCTCTACTCTGGCCGGTATCCTTCCTTCTGATGCCGGCGCCAGGCCATATAAAACTGCATTATCAGTTGAACAGCTAATATCCAACGCCTTATCTGAAGTTTTGAATATCCATTCAGTATTACTCGGCTCTTCGGTAGAAATGACCATTCCATCTTTTCCCTTTTTTACAGTCCATTTCGATAGGATATCAATGCTTTTGTCACCTTTTAAAGCTAACTGGACATCTCTAACAATTACTCCCAGTTTCTCATGGCTTATGGTGAGGAGTTCTTTTTCAACATCAGGCACAACTTCCCAACCATCATGGCTCAGATTAAAAGTGGAACAACTCCAGAACAATCCCATTAATAGAACCGCCACACACATACCATGCATAATATTTTTTACCCTGGATTTTCCTTTCATTTTATCCCCCTTAACCTATTATCATAAGATTACTTCATTACTTAATAACATTAATCCAATTGAGACAAGATGTAAATACCCTATAAGAGCAGAATTATCCCTGAAAATGGAGGATTTTAAAAGAGTTTTAGTTTTATGCTACAGAACCGTAGTTTCAGTAGTTTTAAGTCGATATTTCAGACTATTTAAGAAACGATCGACATACAAGAAGAAATGGCAAATATTATTTTGATAGATAATGTTATTGCCCCCATGGTATCAACTCATATAAACAGGGTATTGGTTTTTAGCCCTTGTCAGAAGATTCCTCAAATAATCCGAAGGAACCCAGTAAAACCTTATCTTCTTAGTACAGCAAATAAGGTTAAACAGATACATGCTAGTTAGGTACTCACCTGAGAACCATTGTTAGATGCCAGCACACAAGGTTCTCTACCGGTATTTACCTGGTATATCAGCCAGTAAAACCACTTAGATAATATAGCTTAGAAAGTTTTATCATATGGCGTAGAGAGTATAGATCCCTAAGGATGAAGAGCGTTTGATGGCAGAAGCGAGGAGAAATAATATTTATTGACCTATGTCAGAGAAAGTGATAACAATTAGATGAAGTTATAAAAAAAGGGAGGGAAATCGATTATAACGTCAATACTTAAAATTCTTGTTTGTTTAGTTATAGGGACAATAGTAAATAGAAGAATCCTTCGAGCCTTTGTATTTGGCACCGGGATTATTATTCCTGTAGACGGATTCTTGTTACAATTCATTGCCCTGACAATAATAAGTGCAATTATAGTTCTCATCTTTAAATGGGGTTGGTATTGGTCATTTGCTCCAGGTGAAGGATTGCTTATTGTCGTTGCTGTTGTGGGATTTATTCGACAAGGAATACTAGGCAAAAAACCACTCGGTTTGGATTAAATATGACAACAAGATACTACATGCTCTGTCAAATCATTTAAAAATTTAACAATATTGAAAAAGAGATAAAAAAGCCAGAGCCGAGTGGAATCCGGAGACCTTAAGGCCTTGGCTTCTTGATGATTGAAAAAGACAGCTGGTCGGATAAGCACCTCAATAGGAGGCAAAAAATGGGTAAAGAATCTATTCCAATGAAATACGAAGGGGTAGGTCTTGTAGCTGACTGCATCTATAAATATATAAGTATTACCCAATCCTATGGCCGAAATCAAAAAACAAAATGTACAGAAGAAAATCTTATTGATACAGAATGGGTCCAACGCTTAAAGAGGATACACCAGTTACAAAGCATTTGGTGGGTATATCCCAGTGGGGAGCATAGTCGCTTTCAACATGCTTTAGGAACTATGTTCCTCGCCGGAAAATTTACGAGGCATCTATACCCCTCCCTTAAGAAAAATCATGGAAAAATTCCCTCTCTTGAGTATGTAGTTGAATTGGCAAGAATTGCGGGATTACTGCATGATGTAGGGCATGGTCCATTCGGTCACTTTTTTGATTCTAATTTTTTAAATGAATATGGCATAACGCATGAAGACATAGGTCGGGAGATAATAGTCAAGAAATTGGGAAAAATTATAAGAAATATTAGGCGAAGCCCTGCCGGAAGTTTTAGGAAAGAGATCCACCCTGAGGATGTGGCCTTTCTAATCAAGAAGCCTTCAGATAGTGAAACTCCCAAATTCCCACAATGGTTAAGAGATTTACGTTTATTATTTTGCGGTATCTATTCAGTAGATAACATGGACTATGTTAATCGTGACGCTTATATGACAGGAATATCTCAAAATTTAGTTGATATTGATCGATTATTACATTATTCGTTTTTCTCCGATAAGGGCCTTACCTTGCATGCAGCTGCTAAGAGTGCATTAGTAAGATTTCTTCAGGAACGATTATACCTTTATTCAAATGTCTATTATCATAGGACTACCCGAGGAATAGATCTCCATCTGAAAGAAATTTTCAATGAAACTATGAAGATAATACTTCCTTCTAATCCTATCGAACATTTGGACAAATATTTAAGAATAACAGATTGGTACTTGATTGAAGAGGTTACTTCTTGGATTCGTGAACAAAATACTCAAAAAAAGAGTCTTGCTAAAGAATGGCAAAAGATATTGCAACGTGATTTGAAGTGGAAGATGACTTGCGAAGAAGTCTTTGAGCTAGAAAAGCTTCATCTCGGCACAACGATATGGACTACAGAAGAATTAGAGAAAAAAGTAAGACAAAATCTCCCTCTTAACCTTAAAAGGTTACCCTTTAAGGTAGAGATGGCTTCCCAAGATCCTCGGCCAATAAATCCTATTGAGTTAGGCAAACAACAATTCTTTATTTATGAACCAGACACGAAGCAAGCTAGCACACAGATTATAGGTAAAATCTTTAAGAATATTCCATTTAAAGTAATTCAATGTCGGATTTATTATCGAAATCATAATTATGATTATCAATTTAAAAAAGCGCTTGGAAAAGCTCTTAGCTCAATCTCAAATTCATTGGAAACAAATGTCTAGATGAGCTACTTCCTATCATTCTGGATCTTAAAATAGATTTAGAAGTACTGGGCCGTGTGAAAACCAGACGGGCCTGACATCCCGGGAATGATATGATAGCTTAGCGTTAATCGCTTCATCAGAGAAGACATGTGAGAGGAAACTAAAATTCTCAATATATAAAAAGTAGTCCGAATAAATTATAAAATGGAGGATAAGTTTGAGCAAATATTATCCACTTGAGAATTATTTGAAAAAGAGTCAAAAACAGAAAGAGACTTTAACGTATGAAGAAATAGAGAAAATTTTAGGATTTACACTACCAAAATTTGCATATCAATATAGACAATGGTGGGAAAATGGCGGAGGACATACTCAGGCTAATTCTTGGCTAAATGCTGGTTGGAAAGTGGATGTTGTAGATATGGGGGAAGTTGTGAAGTTTATAAAATTATAAAAAAAGTATAAAAATAGATTAAAAAGGGAGATAAAATGACTTGTGAAATTTTTATACAAATTCTAACACTTATAATTTTATTTTTAACATGTTTGGCTGGCTTTAGGTATGTGCGAGCAACAAAAGACTTATGGGAAGAGACTGCTAAACAAACTAAAGAAACGGTAAAACAAACAAGGCTGAGCATGAGACCGATTGTGGTAGTTACTTATGATGAAAGAGAAGATAAATTCATGTTTATAAACTATGGGAATACACCTGCTTTCCATGTCAAGATTGATGATGTTCTTATTCTTAACACAGAAGGCCCAAAATCTTACTATGTTTTCCCTGAGGAATATTGTCTGCCTCAGTCAAAAAAAATTATTATTGAGAATATTGTGATAAAAACAAATGGTAAAATTTCATATACGGATACATTTTTCTTAGGTGCTATAACTCCTTCTTCAGCTGGCAAACCATACGATATAAAAATAAAATATAAAAATGCTGAAAGTGAAAAATATATAACTGAAGGGAAAGTAGGAAAAGATATGTTTGATACTACAAAGATAGAAAAAATTTCTTAATATTTGTGAAGTTACAACTGAGAGTAGATGAAGTCTCATTAGAGAGAAGGATAAAATAAATAAAATTTCTCATTTAGAGAGATAAAAAGGAGGGATAATGAAAATTAAAATTTTAGCTTTAGGATTAGCAATTCTTTATTTTTCAAGTTGTGCCACGATGTTTAAAGGTACTTCAGAAGAAGTAAACTTCAATAGCGATCCACAAAAAGCAGGAATATGGATTGATGGGAAGAAAATGGGGGCGACTCCATTTTCTTTAAAACTTGAATCGAAAAAAAATTATACTATTGAGTTTAAAAAAGATGGATATACAACGAAGACCTTTAATATCACAAATCATATTGGGGCTGGCTGGATTATATTAGATGTTTTGGGTGGATTAATCCCTGTTATAATTGATGCTGCTACAGGTGCCTGGTATTCTTTTGATCAAAAAAATATTAATATGATATTAGAAAAACAGCAACCAAATAATTTTGACAATTCTGTCGAAAAAAATTAATTACTTAATCCTTTCCAGTCTCAGACTTTCTTGACACCGCACCTGCCATTTGATATTTCTAACCCGCGGCAAAACTTTTGAGAATTCAGAAGGAATCCTATATTATAGACTTCATGAGATAATGTTAAAAAATTATTAGCAAAATGATTATAAAAAAATTCCAAATCTATTGTCAAAATTTACATACATCGAATCCGCTTCTCTAGGAGGCAATAATGAATAAACTTTTTTCAGTAAGTCCGGAGGGTTTTGAGTATCCTTTACCTAATAAAGAAGACTACGCTAAAGAATATGAAGAAATTAAAAAACTGGCAGACAAGGCCAGAATCGAGGGCAAAGAGATTGTTGTTGTCATGGGGGTGGGATTTGTCGGGGCCGTGATGGCTGCCATTGTTGCAGATACTGTAGATGAACACGGAGATCCTTCGAAATTTGTCATCGGAATGCAGCGGCCGAGTGTTAGAAGCTACTGGAAGATCCCAACATTAAACCTAGGCAAATCTCCCGTTAAGGCAGAAGACCCTGAAGTCGCACCAATGATCCGTCGGTGTGTCCTTGAAAAGAAAACGCTCAGGGCATCTTTCAGCTATGATGTACTCTCGCTAGCAGATGTTGTTATCGTCGATGTTCAGTGCGATTATGCAAAAAATGCGCTCGGGAATGTCCGTACAGGCGAAGTGGAAATGAGCGCTCTTGAAGAGTCATTTGAAATCATTGCACAGCATATCCAACCGGAAGCACTGGTCATCATAGAAACGACCGTTCCTCCAGGCACTACAGAACAGGTTGCAGGACCTGTATTTAAAAAGATTTTCCGTTCCAGAGGCATACAATCAGACCCTCTTCTCGCTCACAGTTACGAGCGCGTCATGCCCGGCAGGGATTACATTGCAAGTATTCGGGATTTTTGGAGAGTGTGCAGCGGAATTAATGAAAAAGCAAAAGAGAAAGTTGTAAAATTTCTAAATGAAGTCTTGAATACAGATGAATATCCACTTACAGTTCTCGACCGTCCGATTGAATCCGAAACAGCAAAAATTGTCGAAAATAGTTACCGCGCATCAATTCTTGCTTTTATGGATGAATGGAGTCTATTTGCCGAAAGAAACGGGGTGGACCTGATAAAAGTGATAAAAGCCATAAAGGTGCGCCCCACACACAGCAACATGATCTTTCCAGGCCCTGGAATTGGTGGCTACTGCCTCCCAAAGGACGGCGGACTGGGGTTATGGGCTTATAAACATATCCTTGGTTTTAACGATGATATCTTTAAGATTACACCTTCTGCGATAGATATTAACGATACAAGGGGGCTGCGCGCTGCTCAACTTGTAAGAGATGCACTTCGCAACATGAATATTCCAATAGCCGCCACCGAAGTACTTGTGCTGGGAGCCTCTTACAGGCAAGACGTTGGGGATACACGTTACAGTGGTTCAGAAGTACTCATCCGGAGACTGGCAGAGATGGGTGCAGAAATCCGGGTTCATGATCCCTATGTGGACCATTGGTGGGAATTTGAAAACCAGGACGTTTATCCCAAAAACAGCAAAGTACGCTTTTTCCGCAATCAAAATAAACTATCTAGATTGAAAGTACAGAAAGAGCTTGAGAAAGCTTTGTTTGGGGCTGACGTAGTTGTATTTGCAGTAAAACACAAAGAATATCTCGATTTAGAGCCTGATAAGGTAATTCAAGCAACAGGAAAACCCATTGCAGTGATCGACTGTTTTGGTATTTTGGATGACACGAAAATCAAACGCTACCTCGAGCTTGGATGTGAAGTCAAAGGCCTGGGCAGAGGGCATATCCGGAGGCTGAAGGAACTTATTAAGCTGGATCATTCATAAAAACTGCATACTGAAAAAGCTACCTGGTACCTTTTGTTCGACTCCGGATTTCGTGAAAAAGTGGCCAGTTTTAATCGGAATCGATTTAAATTCCCCGGTAAAAAGCAGCTATTGGAATGATGTTGATTCCATCAATTTCCTTATATTCAGTTCCTGTATAAAACAGGTATCCCACAGTGGTTTTTTGACTGTCTCTTATAAATTCCTTCAAATTTTTAAGATCTCTTTTTCCTATTGCAGAGGAGGCTTTTATCTCAATTGCATTAACTGTTCTATTTGATTCAAAAATACAGTCGATTTCATTTCCTCCTGTACTTTTATAATAATAAAATTGATCGGCCTCTATGAATCCTAATTTACGCCTTTTTTCCAATTCTGCAATAACAAAATTTTCAATCCACTGACCAATGTTTAACTGCACATTTAAACTATAAATTATGCCATTATCTGAAAAATAGTTTTTTGCAGATTTAATAAATCGTTTAGCAGGACCATACTGATATCCATATAGTCTAAAAATCAATTGAGACTGGCGAAGAGAATTCAGGTATTTTTTAGCTGTTGGATAACTTAACCCTGCTTCCCTGGCATAATTGGATACCTCTAAATGAGAGCCGATTGATCGGGCAAAATGATGCAATATGGCCATTAATCCTTCTGCATTCTCAAGGTTTGCCAATTGCATGATATCACGGATAAAATAGGTACTTTTATAATTCTTAAGGATTTCTTTTTTTTGTTCATTTGTTTTTTGAGATACTACTTCAGGGAATTGGCCATAGTATAGTGCATCATTGAAGGATCTCTGAGCTTGACTAATTTTAGCAGGGTTAACTCTTTTTTTAAAAATCGAATGTTCAGGTTCACCATCAGGTTCTCCCCAGCAAGCTGTAGGAAGTGAAATAATATTAATACGGCCTGCCATTGAATCAGCAGTAGTATCCAGCAGCCCCTGACTACTTGAACCGCTCATCATAAATTGTGCATTATTATTGTCTATTGCATACTTCACAGCAATAGTTAATTTCGGACAACGCTGGATCTCATCTATAATTGCCTGTTTTCCAAGATGACTTATAAAGCCCTTTGGATCATTGTTTGCCCAACTTAAGAAATCGTAATCATCCAGTGTCGAATATTTATAATCGGGGAAATTCTTTTTCAGATAAGTAGTTTTTCCTGATCTGCGTGGCCCTATTAACAATACACTCTTTTTTGGATTTGTTTTCAGCCATCTTTTAAACATGGTTTCATTTTATCATGGATAATTTAAAAGTCAAGTTTAAAAATAACCATGTTTAAACATGGACCAATAGGGTGGCAGCAGTTGACTTATTCGGCAGTTGTTGCTTTGCTGCAGCTGCATTCGGTATTAATCCGTGCTGCGGTTGTCTATGCGATGGAAGTGCTCCTTCATCCGCTCTCTTGCATACGGGCTTAGCGAATAGTTCATGTCATACTGACTATGCATCCACGTGTCATCAAGATTCATCTCTGCAACTAGTCCATATCGGCTGACTGCTTTGTCGCGTCTTCCCAATAGATCGAGCATATGACCTTGCCAAATCCAGGCTACCGCCTCATAAGTATTTTCTTTCTGTTTTGCGGCCAGCCACTGCATCCTTTCGAACACAAACAGCGCTTCCTCGTAATTCTCAACATCATACAGAGCAAAACCTATTCTCAGATAACTTGTGAACGTTTCAAACATCTCAAGCCATTCCCTCGAATATTTTTTTGCCAGCTTCTGACTGGAATTCCATCCCCACCCAAACGATCCGAGGGTTCTATCCTCTGATGACTCCTGTCCTTCCTTCCAGGTTCCAAGAGTCACATTATATGCGGAAATCTCATCTTCCGAGACATCAGGCAGGTTCTTGATAAAATCCTTAAGGACAGAAAAGAACTTTTCCGGCTCTTCATCATAAATCCCATGTCCTGCGTTCTCGAACATGACCATTTTTGCATTGGGATGATTCTTTTGGAGCACTTCGGGCTTTATCTCGCCCCATGTCAGATCATATTTTGCTTCCAAGATGAGTGTCGGGATCGGATTGCCTTTAAACGTTCCTGTGAGATCCACGGTTTCCTGGCTTCTGTTCATGATTCCGTTAAAATTCATGTCTTGGTCCCATTCATATAGGGCGATCTCAGACAAACGCTCCTTAGAAGGTTTGTAGAAATTCTGCCGCTTCCAGTCGCCATTGAGAAAATTATTGTACAAAAGCAGCTGGATATATTTTTTTCGCGGCATATCTTTCCCTTCTTCTTCCACATACAATTCCGCATCACCCACGTTGATACGGTATTTCTTCAAGTCCAGCCTATCGCACCATCTCTCAACAAAAGGAATCTATGTGATTAGCTTCGTCTCGATATAAACCACTCTGTCTAGAATGGATTCCCGTTTTTCCAAATCTATCTCTGGGAAGTTCTCCTCTAAGCTCGCCAGTAAGAGCTCTTACATTCTTATTTAGAAAAGGATTCTCTTCTTTTTCTAGTTGAATTAAAGATTCTTTTATACGTTTCCTGGTTTTTTTGTCTAACTTACGATATTGCTTTTCTGCATTAGGTTTAATTTCAATCTTCCAGTTCATCTAAAGATTTCCCTTTTAGGCCTTCCTTTATTTCTTTCTTACCACTTCTTATAATATCTACCCATTCAGGTTTTGATAACAAATCCAAAGTTTCCTTATGTCTTTCAATATATTCATCAATAAGTTCGGATAAAATATCTTTTAGATCTCTCCGTTCCACACTGGAGATGATCTTCAATATATCTCTTTTATCTTTTGGAATTCTTACTGTGGCAGTTTCCATTTTTACCTCTCTATTGAGCTTTCTACTAATAGATTAGTATGCTAATCGCTTTGTGTCAATATAAAATTATTGGAAATAAGAAAATAAAAAAGTCAAATAGAACCGTCCACACACATGCAATTTTAGGAATTATAAACCAATATTGCTTTGATCTTTAACTATTTTGTATGAGTAATCAAGACTAACATCTGCTTTTGTAAGCATTGCAGAAATAGGACAATATTTATCCTGAGAAAGATCAATAGCTCTTTCAACAGATTTTTCATCAATATCATTACCGTAGAATATATATTCTAAATGAACTTTTATAAAAACCCGCGGGTGAGTTTTTTGTCTTTCACCCTCAATATTAATCTCAAATTTATCAGGTTTTACACGTTTTTTCTGAAGAATAGAAGCAACATCACTGCCTGTGCAAGTACCAAGTGCAATTAAAAACAGCTCCATAGACCGATTTGCTGCCTCTGAACCATAAAACTCTTTAGGCCCATCAGCAATAACCCAATGATTACTATCAGCCTTTCCAACAAATGTTAAACCTTCAACTTGTTTAATTTTAACTTTCATAATAATCTCACAATAAAATCCTATATTTCAATTTTTCTTCCTAAAATTCAATATTTATACTTTGCCAATTTTTCAAATAGTTTAAATCTCATTGGCAACGTTTTCCGCCGTATCCTTAAGTGAACCACAATGTTTTGACAGGTTTTAATGTATTCTAATGTGATATTATTATGCTAATCATTATGAAAATTCAAGTGGAAAAGCATTTGATGGCCGCCAAGTCCAATACCTAATATTTTTCATTATCTTCTCTTTACACAGGAAGAGAGTCTGGGCAATTTTGGGTTCTTTCGGTGTCGCAAGAAACTCCAGGAGCGCACTGCCGCGCTTCATGTCGTTCTTGACATCCTTTAAGCGCAGATTTATAATTCTCCACGATGATTAGGTGGGAAAATCGACACAGAGAGGCGCAGCCAAAAAGCAATTTCTAGAATTGGCTCAACCCTTGAGAAAGAGTGATTACGAACAATATCTGAAAAGATTAGTAAAATAATAAATGAAATCCCTTCCTGAATTAAAATTACTTATTGAGAAGGAGTTGGAAAAAATTCAATACCCAACGAATCCTTCTCAACTTTATCAGCCTATTGACTATGTTTTAGGCATAGGCGGTAAACGCATACGCCCTGTTTTATTATTAATGGCACATCAATTGTTTGATAATAATATTGAGAATGCAATCCCTCCTGCATTGGGAATAGAGGTGTTTCATAATTTTACGCTACTACATGACGACATTATGGACAATGCACCACTCAGAAGAGGAAAACCAACCGTTCACAAGAAGTGGAATCCCAATGTAGCAATCTTATCTGGTGATATCATGTTAGTACAGGCTTATCAGTTGATAGGGAATGTGGATAAAAGTATTGTTAAACAAGTACTGGAGGTTTTTTGTAAAGCTGCAATTCAGGTATGCGAAGGGCAGCAATGGGACATGGATTTTGATATAAAGGAGGATGTTAGTATTACAGATTATCTGAAAATGGTCGAATACAAAACGTCTATTTTATTAGCAGCAGCATTAAAAATCGGAGCTATTACTGGAGGAGCAACTGATGAAGACACTCACCATCTTTATGAGTTTGGTAGAAATATTGGAATAGCCTTTCAGTTGCAGGATGATTTGCTAGATGCTTACGGAAACCCTGATTTATTTGGCAAACAAGTAGGAGGAGATATTCTAGCCAACAAGAAAACTTATCTTTATTTAAAAGCATTAGAATTGGCAAATGAGAATCAAAAGGATAAACTGAGACACTATTTCTCAGATAATAATTTTGAGGCGACTGAGAAAATAGATGGTGTAAAAGCGATATTTGATAAACTCAGCATTTATAATCACACAAAAGAATTAATGATGCAGTATCATAAGCAAGCTATGGATCATCTCAATCAAGTACAATCTGATAAAAAGAGGTTGTTAATAAACTTTGCTAAAATTCTTTTCGACAGGGAAATCTAATGGAATTAATTATCTTAGAGAACCACATACAATCCAATAATTTTTTACAAGAAACCGTACAACAACTGGAGAAGGATTTTTTGGTGGTCGGTATTGACTTTCATATAGACTGAAGAGTGGGGGGAATGAATACGGGAGGAGTCTGTGCTTGAATCTTTTGAGAAATACAGCAAAGAATATGATGAATGGTTCATCAGAAACAAGAATATTTACCTAGCAGAACTTAATGCCATAAAAAGTTTTATTCCTTCCGGTAAATCCGGTGTTGAAATTGGTGTTGGTTCAGGAAGATTTGCTTCACCACTTGGAATAAAAGTTGGTGTAGAACCTTCTAAAAAAATGGCGGAAATATCAAGAAATCGTGGTGTGCAAGTCTATGAGACAGCAGCAGAAAAATTACCTTTCAATGATAACAATTTTGATTTTGTTCTTATGGTCACAACAATTTGCTTTGTAGACGATCTGGCGAAATCATTTCAAGAAGCATATAGGATTCTAAAAAATGAAGGTTTCATCGTTATAGGATTTATAGATAAAGAAAGTAAATTAGGAAAACAATACCAGTTAAAAAAGAACGAAAGCAAGTTCTATAGAAATGCTACTTTTTATTCAGTGGAGGAGACAATAAGTTTGTTAAGAGAAACCAATTTTACAGATATTGTAATCAAACAAACTGTCTTCTCTGGTCGACCCGACAAAATAGATCTAGCGAAAAACGGCTATGGTGTTGGTAGTTTTATTATAATAAAAGCAATAAAAGCATCTGGTATGAAGCCACACCCCGGGCTAAAGCCCGGGGTTTCGGCTCTCTGGCATAATCTGGCTATGGATTCTTGCGCTGTTGTCGGATGTACTTTTTAACAATTTCTTCATTAACCTGCCCTATCGTCTCGGC